>Ga0114957_1000817_pt1 | contig 37646 bp, 33 predicted proteins | sample BantaG_FD_87175 | JGI IMG/M metagenome (GOLD analysis project Ga0114957, IMG submission 87175) | Marine algal microbial communities from Bantry Bay, Ireland - BantryBay_4 metaG | ecosystem: Host-associated > Algae > Red algae > Unclassified | place: Bantry Bay, Ireland | collected 2014-11-21
GCGCTCGATGAAGGCGCGACGTTCGGGCCGAACGCTCCCGATGGGCACCGGCCTCGCTCGGCAGCGGCTGCGCAGGCACGAGCTCAAGCCGAGGCGGCGCTTCGGCGTCTTCATGCCCTCCGGGTATTCATGCCCTGTGAGCACGGGCAGTCTTGCAGAGGGAGAACGGCGCTCTGCTGATCACGGTACGTGATGTTCGTCAAAGAACTCCCTCGCGCAACTTGCGGACTGGTGGGCGCGCCATTGATAGTCACCCTTCTCAGCGGCGAACCCGTCGCTCAGAGCGTGCCTATCTATCTGCCGCTGATGGCGCTCGCGGGCCTCTTCGTCGGGGCGGGTACCGTGCTCGGCTCCGGCTGCACATCGGGACACGGCGTCTGCGGTCTGGCGCGACTGTCGCCGCGGTCGCTGGTCGCGGTACTGACCTTCATGGCCACGGCCGCGGGCACCGTTGCCGTCCTCCGTCACGTTCTTTGAGGACGCGCCGATGATGCGCTCGCTACTCGGACTGTTCGCCGGTCTTCTCTTCGGCATCGGACTCGTCGTCTCGGGCATGGCCGATCCCGCCAAGGTGCTGAACTTCCTAGACGTGCTCGGCGCGTGGGACCCGAGCCTCGCTTTCGTCATGGGCGGGGCATCGCTCACCACCTTCATCGGTTATCGGGTGGTCTGGCGTCGCCCCCGGCCGATCACTCTCGGGGATTTCCAGGTGCCGTCCCGTCGCGACATCGACCCGCCGCTGCTCGGCGGCGCGGCGCTGTTCGGACTCGGCTGGGGACTCGGAGGGTTTTGCCCGGGCCCCGCCTGGACCGCGGTGACGCTCGGCGCGCCCGGTACGCTCGTGTTCCTGCCAGCGATGCTGCTGGGCATGTGGGGCATGACGCGACTGCGCGACCGTCAGACGTCAGTCGCGAGCTCGCCATCCCGGTGAGGCATGACGCCACACCGGCACGTCAGGCGTCGGTCCTGCGAACTTCCCCGAAGCGCTCGGTCCCGTCAGTGACGATCACTGAACGTGCTGCTGCGCGATGAGGACGGCAACGTCGAGCGCGGTCTCTGAGGGCGGACGGACCGAGGCTGGTCAGGGATCGAACTGCTGTAAGTGCCCGAGCCGGCCCGCGCCCGGGGCCATGGTCGAGTTACGGTCAGGGCTGCCGGGCAAGACGCTCGTGCACGCGGTTGCCACGGCGCGTCACGCTGTTCTGCCCCGTCTCGCGAGAGCGCAGAGTAAAAGCAGGGTCAACGCGGGTAGCAACGGGTCCGGCGCGCCCCTTCCGGCGATCGAGCAGCCACCGCCGCCACCACCACCGTCGGCCGCCGCGACGTCGGCGCCGATGGCCTCTCCGTCGCTTTCGCCGGAATCGGTGTCGGCCTCTCCGCTGCCGTTCCCGCCGCCGCCGGCCGCTTCACCGACGTCGATGAGTGGATGGACATCCGACGCCGATGCCGTGCCGTCGAAGAACGTGTTGGCCCGCGACCAGCTGCGCTCGGCTACCTCGATGCCGACTCGTCGTCCGGGAATGTCGTCCACCGGCGGGTGAATGCCGCCCCAGATGCGCGAGAGGCTGGTCTGGTCCGACGCGTCGCGATAGGTCGCCCACTGCAGCACGACGTCCACGCTCGGACCCTGTTCGAAGACGAGGAATTCGTCCTGCTCCGCGACGAATTCCGCCAATCCTCCAGGGAAGAAGGCGTCGTCGGTCAGAAGGGTCAGCACTTCGGCGGCCGCCCGCGAGAACGTCGAGTGCCCGGAGACGTACCCCGCGAACGGCGGCGTCACGAAGGTGGGCCGCTGGTAGGGAACCCAGCGCTCCATCGGGATCCAGCCGACCCCGGCCTCGTCCTCGGCCGGGTCCGCTATCAGCGTCGAGCCACGCCATGCCAGCACCTTTATCTTGCCCACGTTCGCGCCGCCGTTCCCGGCGAGCGGGTCGTCTTCCGTGATGACCTCGATTCGACCCGGTTCGAGCGGCGCGCCCTGCACGGAGTAGCGCGATCCTTCGGCGTCGGTGCTCTGACCCTGGTCGGCCATGTAGCGGATGGCCGAGACGGGGCGAATGTAGTCGTAGGCGCCCTTGGCGCTCCACGCGGCGATCGCGCTGTCGTGCATCGTGCCACCCAGAAGGAAGTAGGTCTTCACGTCGAATTCGAGCGGATCGAGCAGTTCGCCGCCGCCGAAGCGGGGCTCGAAGGCGGGATGGTCGGAGACAGCCTCGTTGTAGATACGGAACCAGTGCCCCGGTGGAGTCTCGCTGTCGGGCCCGTCGGCCCAGAACTCCGCGAGCACGCGCGTGTAGTCGCCACGCGGCACGAGCTGCGCGGGGTAGGGCTCGCCGGTGACCGGGTTCACGGCGTGACCGCGGTCGGCGGTCGTGCCGCCGTCGAGCGGTCGGTAGAACTCGGTCAGCTGGTCGGCATCTTCCGGCAGATCACCGTCGGGATTGCCGAGTGCCCCCGGTGAGATGTCCCACAGGACGCCGTCGGCCGGATCGAGGTGCGCCGACCAGAGCGCGACCAGCGCATGGCCGTTCAGGTAGTCACCGTTGGCTTCCGGATCGTCGCCGAGCAGGGCAGGGGGACCCGGGTCGAGATACACCGGGTACTCGGCACCGTCACGCTGCACCAGAGTGACGTCGTCGGGCGTCAGGGCGAACGGCAGCACGTCTGCCCATTCGGCACCGAGGAAGAACGGCGTGCCGGTCGTGTTGCCAGACTGGTCGATGAAGATGTCCAGCTCGAGCGGTTGCCAACGGTTCGGATCCGACAGACCTTGACTGCCGGGCGAGCTCGGGTTCAGTGGCGAGTTGAGCGGTTCGTAGCGAAGGTTCGTGTAGCCGCCGGCTTCGTTGCTCCCGTCCGCGCTACCCTGGTCGATCACGCATTCGGCGATCCGGTTGCCGAGCACCGCCGGCGTCGGCGACGCCGCGAGATCACTCGACACGATGTCGGCGTCGAGCCCGAGAGCATCGAAGAGTGCCTCGGTTCGCTGGCGTATCTCGAACTCGCCAGGCGAACCGACGAAGCGTTCGCGGATCAACCGGTACATCGCGTAGCTGATGGCGATCTCCCGACTCGACTCGCGCGCGGCGTCGTCCTCGATATCGCGGAACACCGCGAGGCTTGCCTCGTCGACTTCGCAGCGCTCGCCGTTCGCCTGGATGCGCCCGAGAAAGTAGGGCGTGGCGAGGTCGTCGTGAACGGCCCAGGCGTCGTACGTCGCGGTCGACAGGTGAAAGAGGTTTCGGGCGTGGACGGTGGGACGCGCGAAGTCCCGACGAATACCGAACAGCAGCACCTCGTTCCAGTCGCGCGCGATGGTGTGCTGCGGGTCGCGAACGGGGCCGGTATCGGCGTGTTGCGCGACGGCCGGATCGACGACGATCGTACCCAGTGCCAGAAGTACGACGCTGGCCCTGTGCGCCCATGGACACCCGCGACTCGGCACACCCGTTCCGATGACAGGAGGGGCTTCGCGGACGAGGCTGTCCGACAAGACGGCGGCCGTTGTCGCGCGTTCTGCCGTGCCTTCGCTGCGTCGGCGCCCAAGACCGCGACGCAGGCGCGGAACGACCTGCATCAAGTTTCCGAAAAAAGGCTGACGAATGTTTCTGGACACGCGTGAGGTTCGAATGATTGCCTATGTGTAATGTGTAGACTATCAGTCCGCTTCGTGATGACAAGCAGAGGGAACCGACCCATGCGCATATTTCCGCACGTGATCTGTCTGCCATTCCTTACCCTTGCGCTCAGTGCATGCAGCGGCAGTAGCTCCGGCGACCCGGATCCTGCACCCCTGGATACTGCAACTCCGACTCTCGCGGACGGCACGACGGTCGACGACAGTCCGATTGTCATCGAGGATGAAATTGCCGGCCAGCTGGCGGACGTTTCGGAAGGCGATTCGACGGGCGACACGCTGGACGCCGTCACCGACGATATGGACGACGCGTTGTCGGACGGTAGTACTGATGGGTCGGAAGTCGGCGAAGCGAGTGGCAGCACGGACGGTTCTGACGACGGCTTGACGGATGACACTGTCAGCGACTCGGACGATACTTCCGAGGACGTTTTCGAGGACGGCGCGGACGACAGCGCGGAGGAAGGCGCGGACGGCGGCTCGAACGAAACCTCGGACGACGGCTCAGAGGACAGTGCAGAAGGCAGTGCGGAGGAAGGCTCGGACGATAGCGTCGCAGACGGCACGACCGGCGAAACGCTCGACGATGCGCCAGCTGAAACGACGGACGGTAGCGCGGACGACGAGAGTGACGGCACGGCAGGCGAGTCGTTGGAAGATCCCGAGGCCATTCTGTTGCCCGACGCCGATTCGGCCGTCTACTCGGTCACCTTGCAGAGCCTCTGGTTCGTCGAGGACTACCCGCAAGACTTTCCCGACGGCCCTGGCAACGCTGCACATCTTTCGTGGATCGGCGGCGCGACCCACAATGCTGCCGTCTCGTTCTGGGAGCCGGGCGCGACGGCAAGCCCGGGTATCGAGCAGATCGCCGAGACCGGCGTCACCAGCATCTTCCGCGAGAACGATGTGTTCTCCGCGATCGCCGACGGCACGGCAGATTCGTCGATCGAGGTCCTCGAGTACACCTTCTCCGCTCCGTACACGATCGGACTCGGACTGCCGACCTCCCGGACGTTCGATGTCACCGTAGATCGCGACTGGCCGCGAGTCACGCTGCTGACGATGCTCGGGCCGAGCCCGGACTGGTTCGTCGGCGTCGATGGCGAGCCGCTTTACGAGAACGGTGCCTGGCGCGATTCGGTCAAGCTGGATCTGCCGATCTACGACGCGGGAACGAAGGAGGGGATGAGTCCGTTCATGGGCGGGACCGATATCGTCCCGAAGGAGGCCATCGGTCTGATCGCGTACGACCCGACGAACGGCACCTATGGTCCGAGCGACACGCCGCAGACGCTTGCACGCGTGACCTTCGAACGGACGCGCTGACGCGCAGGTCGGCGCGGGAACGAACCGGCCAGGTTCGGCCCTCGCGAGCGTCAGCCGGGACACGGCGCTCCCCGACGGTGCCTCGACGTCGCTGACGGTGTGCGAGACAACAATCAAAGGATTGTTGTAGCATCGCGTCCCGATGGACTCCACTGACGCCACTACCACGCTCGCCGCCCTCGCTCACGAGGGCCGCTCGGCGCTGTTCCGCCTGCTGGTGCGCCGCTTGCCCGGACGCGTGACGCCGTCCGAGCTCGCCGCCTCCCTCGGGCTCTCGCCGAGTCTTGCATCCGCCCAGCTTGCGGTCCTGTCCCGGGCCGGGCTCGTTTCGCACGTGCGCGTTGGCAAGACGCTGCGCTACCGCGCCGAGATCGAGCGCCTCGATGCGCTGGCGCGCTACCTCGTCGAGGACTGCTGCCGGGGGCGTCCCGCGCTGTGTTCGATCCCGACGGACGCCAACGGCGCCGGCCGCCCCTTCGCCACCACGGAGCCCGCCGTGACCGAGCCCTTCAACGTGCTGTTCGTCTGCACGCGCAACGCCGCGCGCTCCCAGATGGCCGAGTCGATCGTCCGTCACCGCCACGGCGAGCGCTTCCGCGCGTTCTCGGCCGGCACCGGCCCGGCGGACGCTCCCCATCCGGATGTCGTCGCGCTCCTCGAGGCGAGCGGCCATGACGTCGCGCCGCTGCGGGCCAAGCCCCTGGACGAGTTCATCGGCGACGGTGCCCCTGTCATGGACTTCGTGTTCACCGTCTGCGATCGCGCCGCCAACGAGGAGTGTGCGAGCTGGCCGGGCGGACCGGTGACGGCGCACTGGGGCCTACCCGATCCGTTGGTGGTCCGCGATACTGACGCCGGCTTCGGGCTCGCCCTGCGCACCACGTTCGGCGCCTTGGAGCGACGCTTCGCCACCTTCGCCGCACTGCCGCTCGAGTCGCTGGACCGGATGTCCCTCCAGCGCGAGGCCGACGCGATCGCCGGCGTCGATGTCGTCGAGGCAGCAAGCGCGTGAGCGACCGTCGAGCATGAGCGCCGGACACGCGAAGACGCCGCCGGTCGATTCCGCGGCGAGCGGGCTCGGCACCTTCGAGCGCTGGCTCTCGGTCTGGGTCGCAGCGGCGATCGGCGCCGGCATCCTCGCCGGGCGTCTCGCGCCGGAGCTCTTCGAATCGCTGGCCGCGCTCGAGGTCGCCGGGATCAACCTGCTCATCGGCGTGCTGATCTGGGCGATGGTCTACCCGATGATGCTCGGGGTCGACCTCGCGGCCCTGGGCCGGGTGCGCGAGCAGCCGCGCGGGATCGCGATCACACTCGCGGTCAACTGGCTCGTCAAGCCGTTCACGATGGCTCTCGTCGGCGCCTTTTTCCTGAAGGTGTTGTTTGCGCCGCTGATCCCGGCGAGCGATGCCGACAGCTATCTTGCGGGCCTGATCCTGCTCGGCGCCGCACCCTGCACGGCGATGGTGTTCGTGTGGTCGAACCTCGTGCGCGGGGACGCCGGGTACACGCTCGTGCAGGTCGGCGTGAACGACGTGATCATGATCTTCGCCTATGCGCCGATCGTCGCGCTGCTGCTCGGGATCAGTGACATCCCGATTCCATGGGACACGCTGCTGCTGTCGGTGCTGCTCTACGTCGTCGTGCCGCTCGCGGCAGGCGCCCTGACGCGCAGGGTGATCCTGTCGCGCGGCGGACCGGAAGCGCTCGAGCGCTTCCGCGAGCGGGCCAAGCCCGTCTCGGTGCTTGCGCTGCTCGCGACAGTGGTGCTGCTGTTCGGCTTCCAGGGCGACGTCGTGCTGGGTCGGCCACTCGTGATCGCGCTGATCGCGGTGCCGTTGCTCGTGCAGTCCTACGGCGTGTTCTTTCTCGCCTGGGCGCTCGCCCGGCGCGCGAACGTGCCGTTCGAGATCGCCGCGCCGTGCGCGTTGATCGGCACGTCGAACTTCTTCGAGCTCGCCGTGGCGGTGGCGATCGGGCTTTACGGGCTCGACAGCGGCGCGGCGCTCGCGACCGTCGTCGGCGTGCTCGTGGAGGTGCCGGTGATGCTATCGCTCGTCGCCTGGTCGAACGCGCGCCGACCAACAGCGCAAGGTCGGCACCCGTGAACGACGATCTGCCCACGCACCTCGTGCGCGATGCGCTCCAGCCGATCGACACGGCGCGGCTCGCCGACCCCGACGATCCGGGTCATCCGCCGCGCATCCTGCTGCTCTACGGATCCTTGCGCACGCGCTCCTACTCGCGCCTGGTCGCCGAGGAGTGCGCGCGGCTGCTCGAGCACTTCGGCTGCGAGCCGAGGCTCTTCGATCCGAGCGGGCTGCCGTCCGTCGACACCGTAGAGCCGAGTCATCCGAAGGTTGCCGAGCTGCGCGAGCTCGCGATCTGGAGCGAGGGCATGGTCTGGGTTTCGCCCGAGCGCCACGGCGCCATGACGGGGTTGCTGAAGACGCAGGTCGACTGGTTGCCGCTATCGGACGGGGCGGTACGCCCGACCCAGGGCAAGACCCTCGCGGTGCTCGAAGTCTCCGGCGGCTCGCAGAGCTTCAACGCGGTCAACCAGATGCGTGTGCTCGGGCGCTGGATGCGCATGGTGGTCATCCCGAACCAGTCGTCCGTGCCGAAGGCCTTCGCCGAATTCGACGAGGCGGGACGGATGCTGCCTTCGTCACGATACGAGCGCATCGTGGACGTGATGGAGGAGTTGGTGAAGTTCACCTGGCTCGTTCGCGGACGCAGCGACTACCTCGTCGACCGCTACTCCGAGCGCGTCGAGAGCGCAGAGGCGCTCTCGGCCCGCGTGAACCAGCGGGCGCTTTGAGCGCGCCCCTTTCGGGACTGACCGTCATGCACGCCACGATCTACCACAACCCCGACTGCGGCACCTCGCGCAACACGCTCGCGATGCTCCTGCAAGCCGGCGTCGACACGACGGTGGTGCGCTACCTCGACACGCCACCCGACGCCGATCGCCTGCGCGAGCTCCTGAGCCTGACGGAGCTGTCGCCGCGCGAGCTGCTGCGCCGCAAGGGCACCCCGCACGACGACGCAGGCGACGTTCCTCGGCGTGCACTTCTCGCGCGGCATGGCCGCCGCGGCCGAGCTGCTCGGTCACGCTGAGCGCGGAGGGCGTGACGACACGCTTGCCGTTGGGCACCGCGCGCCTGCCGGGCTGAGCACGAACCGCTCGGATCGGGCTGATAGCCTGCAGCGGCGCCGTGACATGTAGTGAAGAGAGTGGCGCGCATGCTCCGTCGTCATCGGGAGCTGCTGCTGAACTGGCACCGGGCGAAAGGACAATTTTCGAGCGGCGTGGTCGAAGGCTCGACAACCGTGCGAAGCTGACCACTGGAAAGGCAGACAGTTTCCGGACGTTCGAAGGCGAGAAAACCACGCTATATCATGCCCTTGGCGACCTCCCGACTCCGAACGCTGCCCACGTGTTTTTCCGAAGAGCCCGAATTCGCAGCGAGTTTCCAATCAATTTAGAACCAAAATGGTTAACATCCGGATGAATGCGATGCCGCGCCAGTAGTCCATTCAGCTCTCGGATTTCATACCGCGGGTAATAAAAACAATTCCGGCAACGATGAGGCCCGAAGTTGCAACCCAGAACATGCCAGGTGTTTCAACCCAGGATAGCTGCGCTACTTCGTGCCTGCCAACTTGCAGGATTCCGCTGTGTAGTGAATACACACCGAATCCAATCATGACTACCCCTCCCAGCAACTCCCGAATATTCAAGTGTCGACTCCGCCAGGCCTCAATGCTGCGGGAAAGCGGCGGGGTGTAAGTGCATCTTTATAAGAGCGGAATTATCTGCATGCTGAGTAGGCTTCTGTCTGTGACGCCAGTCACCAACAGGAGCAGAACACATCGTCCTGCATCATCACCAGAGTGCCATACGATTGCTTAAAGCCCTGTGCCGCCCTGTGCCGCCCTTGCTACCGTCCGCAGGCATATGCTTCAGGTATTACGCAACATATTCAAAGCCGATCTCGTCCTTATAGCACCTCCTTACACACAACTGGCCGGGCTGATGTGACCGCACCGGGGCCCTGTTCGGCGGACTACGGCGCACCCGCTACCAGCAAGGGGAGGGCTCCAGCGGCTGTCCGGCCGCCCGAATCGTCAAGAAGGCAGTTGAAACGGCGGCGGGCCTGCCGGGGGACTTCTCCGGTGACAGCCTCCCTCGGTATCGTCGTCGCGACGCGCATGTGGCCGCGGCCACTTCGCTTTCGTATCAGAGGAATACGCCGAACTCGGCATGCGCAGCCACGTGGCCGCGCGTCCGGTGGTCGAGCCGAAGGAGTCGATCGATCGCACGCAAGCAGCTGCGCTTCATGGGCGAGGCGGCCGCCTACGCCTACTTGGCCATGCGCGACGCGATCAGCGATGCCGGTCTGGAAAAGCACGAGGTGTCCAACGAACGCACCGGAATCATCGCAGGCTCCGGCGGGGGCTTCATGCTGAATCAGGTGGAGGCGGCCGACTTCCTGCGCCAGAAGGGTATTCGCCGCGTCGGCCCCTACCGGGTCACCTCGACCATGGCCAGCATCGTGTCGGCCTGCCTGGCAACCCCGTTCGAGATCAAGGGCACCAACTACTCGATCGCCTCGGCCTGCTCGACCAGCGCGCACCGCATCGGCAATGCGTCGGAGCTGATCCAGCCGGGCAAGCAGGATCGGGTGTTCGCAGGCGGCGGCGAGGAGGAGCACTGGTCGCGGTCCTGCCCGTTCGATGCGATGGGTGCGCTATCGACGAAGTACAAGGATGACCCGTCGCGTGCCTCGCGGACCTACGATGCGAATCGCGACGGCTTCGTGTTTGCCGGCGGCGGTGGCATGGTGGTGGTCGAGGAGCTCGAGGCGGCCCGTGCCCGCGGGGCGAAGATCTACGCCGAGGTGGTCGACTGCGGCGCCGGACTGACCGGACTGCTACGCACGGATGAACCGGACGCGTGCGTTCAGGCCGACAGCCTTGCGAGCCGAACGGGATCGTCTCGGCGGCACCCACCGTCATGCGTACCGGTCATGGACGAACCTGCGTGGCGATCGACCCCGCGCGAGCCGTCATCGCTTCAGTATGAGATCGGCCGCCCTCTCGGCGATCATCATGCATGGCGCCGAGGTGTTGCCGCCCACGATGCGCGGCATTACCGAGGCGTCGGCGACACGTAGGCCGTCCACACCGCGCACCCGCAGATCGGCATCCAGCGGGGCATCGATATCGGCGCCCATGCGACAGCTGCCCACGGGGTGGAACACGGTGTTCGCGCCGGCCCTGACCCAGGTGTCGATCGCACGATCGTCACTCAGGTCCGCCGCGACGGGCGAGATGTCGGCCTGGCGATAGCGCGCCAGCGCCGGTTGCCGGCCGAGCTGACGGGCCAGACGCATGCCATCGCGAAAGCATCGCAGATCCCGTTCATCGCCCAGGTAGTCGGGGTCGATGGTCGGCGCCTTGGCCGGATCCGCCGAGGCGATGTGGACCGAGCCGCGACTGGCCGGGCGCATGGGGTAGAAGTTGATCAGATAGCCATGTCGCCGCTGACCGGCGCGCGTGGTCTCCAGGTTGAGGCCGGGAACGAAGGTGATGTGGATGTCGGGCCGGTCGAGTTCAGCTCGTGTCTTCAGGAAGCCGCCGGCTTCGAGCGGAATGGAGGTAGCGGGTCCGGTACCTCTGAACACCGCGTTCGCAAGCGCCCTCGCTGCACGGTCCGGGCGGAACAGGGCGTACAGCGTGAGCGGCTGGTTGCAGGCGTAGGTGAGGTAGACGCCCAGGTGGTCGTGCAGATTTTCACCGACGCCGGGCGCATCGACGACGACCTCGATGCCGAGTGCTGCCAATCGTTGGCCCGGGCCGATGCCCGAGAGTTGCAGCAGCTGCGGAGTATTGATCGCCCCGCCGCAGAGAATGATCTCTTGTCGGGCGGCCACGCGGCGGGTGGCGCCGCGGCGTTGCAGCTCGACGCCTTGCACACGGCCCTCGTCGATCACCAGTCGGGACGCCATCGAGCGTTGCCAGACCACGAGATTGCGCCGTGACCGAGCGGGGCGCAGGAAGGCGGTTGCACTGCTTTCGCGTCGACCGTCGCGGATGGTGAAGTCGTACAGGCCCAGCCCCTCCTGCTCGGCGCCGTTGAAATCGTCATTGGCCGTGTAGCCGCTATCGCGTCCGGCCTGAAGAAAGGCGTCGTACAGCGGATTGTCACCGCTGGCCCGTCGCACGTGCAGCGGGCCATCGGTGCCGTGAAAGGGGTCGTCGCTACGTTCCGGATTGTTCTCCGAGCGCCTGAAGTACGGCAGCACGTCCTCGTAGCTCCAGCCGTGCAGGCCGTCGCGCGCCCAGCCGTCGTAGTCCTCGCGGTGCCCGCGCATGTACATCATGCCGTTGATGCTGGAGGAGCCGCCCAGCACCTTGCCGCGCGGCCAGGCGAGCGAGCGTCCGCCCAGGCCCGGCTGCGGCGTCGTCTCGTAACCCCAGTTGGTGGGCTTCCAGAAGTATGCCACCCCTGCCGCCATGGGGACCGACAACACCGGGTTGCGGTCGCTTCCACCGGCCTCGATCAGCAGCACCGTGTGCTTGCCGTCTTCCGAGAGCCGGTTGGCGAGCACGCATCCGGCGGAGCCGGCACCGATCACGATGAAATCGAAAGTGATGTCGAAGGGCGTCTTGCTCATCAGGATACGAACTCTCCGCCGTTCATGGCGATGGCCTGTCCGGTGATGTACTCGGCGTCGTCGCTCGCCAGCCAGGAGGCCGTCGCCGCGACCTCGTCGACGCGCCCGAAACGTCCCCAGGGAACCGTCGCACGGAATTCGTCCACGATGTCATCCGGCGAGCGACCGGTGGTCTTCGCAAAGCCCGCGGCAATGTCCTGCCAGAACGGGGTGTCGATGTGACCAGGCACGTAGCAGTTGACGCGGATACGGTGCTTTGCCAGTTCAAGCGCCAGGGTCTGCGTCAGGTTGATCACCGCCGCCTTCGAGGCGCAATAGTGTCCGACGCCCGGCACGCCGCGCCTGCCTGCGCCCGAGGCGGCATTCAGGATTACGCCACCGCTACCTTGCTGCCGCATGACACGGGCCGCGGCTCGCGCGCCGAGGAACACGCTGTCGATGTTGATGCGCATGACGCGCTCCCACTCCGTCAGTTCCATGTCGATCAGCTGGCCGACCGAAATGACCCCGGCGTTGCAGACCATGATGTCCAGGCCGCCCAGTTGCGTCAGCGTTTCGCTCATCGCTGCATCGATGTCGGTCTCGAGCGAGGCATCGCCGTTCAGGGGCAGACAAGCGGACAGCGATGCGGGGATGGTCGCCCTGTCGAATACTGCAACCGCAGCACCATCATCGAGAAAACGCTTCGCGATCGCTGCACCGATGCCGCTGGCGCCACCGGTTACGAGCACGCGCTTGCCGCTGTGTCGGGGCATGGGGCTCATCGGTCATGGTCGCTGACCGGCGACGGACCCACGCCGAGCTCGCCGCCCGTCACCCGCTGGCAGCGTACGGTGCGCCCGTCCGGTAGCGGTTTCAGATCCTGCGCGTGCGAACGGCAGGCCTCGATGACATGCGGACATCGCCCGGCCAGGTAGCAGCCATCAGGCAGGTCGATCGGGCTGGGGATCTCGCCCTGCAGGGCGGCCGGGGTCGGATGGTCGACCCGTCGGTGCTCCGGATCGGGGAACAGGTGCGCCGACAACAGTGCCGTGGAGTAGGGGTGCCGCGGGTTCTCGAACACCTGCTCCACGCTACCGTGCTCGACGATCTGCCCCAGGTACATGACCGCGACGGTGTGGCACAGGTAGCGCACCGTCGTCAGGTCGTGGCTGATGAACAGGTAGCTGACCTGCAGCTCGCGTTGCAGCCGTTGCAACAGCTCGATCAGCTCCACCCGCGATCGCGGAGACAGGGCCGAGGTCGGTTCATCCAGGACGATGAACTCGGGCTCGCAGGCCAACGCCTTGGCGATGTTGACCCGTTGCAGGGCGCCGGCGCCCAGATCCCGCGGGCGTGCGTCCAGCTGATCGGCCGAGAGGCCGACGACGGAGAGCAACTCGGCAGCGCGAGTGCGGCGCTCGCCCCGGGTCAGCGTCGTGTGCAGCTGCAGCGGTTCTGCCAAGGCTTCGCCCAGCGTCCAGCGCGGGTTCAGGCTGTCGAACGGGTCCTGCAGCACGATCTGCATGCGCGAGCGATAGCTGCGCATGGCGCGGCGCGACAGCGCGGCGATGTCGTCGCCCTGATACCGAATCTGCCCCTCGCTAGCGTCCAGCAGTCTGACCAGGCAGCGTCCCACGGTCGTCTTGCCCGAGCCGCTCTCGCCGACCAGCCCGAGCGTGCGCCCGCGCTCGATGGTGAAGGAGGCGTCCTGCACCGCCTGCACGAACGAGTGGGTGCCGCGCAGCGCGAAGCGCTTGCTCAGCGAACGTACGTCGATGATCGAAGGGGGATTGCCGGGGGAGGCCGCGTCGTCGAATTCCCCGCCAGCGCAGGCATCGTCGCGTTGCAGTTTCAGGATCGCTTGGCTGTAGGCGTGCTGCGGGGCGGCGAAATACTGCGTGACCGACGCACGCTCGACGATCCGCCCGTCGTGCATCACCAGCACGCGATCGCAGTAGTTGGCGATGATGCCGAGCTCCTGGGTGATCAGTAGCATGGCCGATCCGGTGTCCTGCACCGTGGACCACATCTGGTCCAGGAACTGCGCCTGGATGGTGACATCCAGACCGCTGGTCGGTTCATCGGCGATCAGCAGTTTCGGACGTGAGGACAAGGCCATGGCGATCAGGCCGCGTTGCGCCATGCCGCCGGACATCTCGTGGGCGTAGGCGTGACGCCGCCGTTCCGGGTCGTTGATGCCCACCATGGAGAGCATCTCGACCGCCTTGTCCCGGTCGGCTGGGCGATCACGAGGGTTGTGCGCGTGATACGCCAGCTCGATCTGCCGGCCCACGCTCAGCATGGGGTTTAACGCGTTGCGAGGATTCTGCACGATGATGCCGATCTCGCGACCGCGGATTCGGCGCAGTTCGGCGTCGCCCAGGGTCAACAGATCACGCCCGTCGAGCCGAATCTGACCGCCCAGGATCCGGCCGGGTGCGCGCACCAGGCCGAGTAGCGCGAGGGCTGCGGTGGACTTGCCACACCCGGCATCGCCGACCAGCCCGACCACTTCGCGTTCGCGGATCTGGAACGACAGACCGTCCACGGGCAGGTGCGGATCGTGCCCCGCCACCGGGTAGCCGACACGCAGCTCGTGCACATCGAGCAGCGGTACCGTGTCGTCGTGCTCAGGCGTCATGGCGACGCTCCACCACGTTGCCCAGGGCGGCAAACCCGAACACGGTCAACGAGATCGCGATTCCCGGGAACACCGACGGCCACCACTCGCCGAGGATGATCTGGTTCGCGCCGGTGGAGATCATCAGCCCCCACTCGGGTGTGGGCGGCCGCACACCTGCCCCGACGAAGGACAGACCGGCGGTCAGCAGGATAGCGAAGCCGACGGTGACCGACAGCTGGATCAGTGCCGGTGTCAGCGAGTTCGGCAGCACGTGCCGGATCGCGATCGTCAATTCGGATGTACCGAGCGCACGCGCCGATTCCACGAAGCCGCGGCTTCTCTGGCTCAACACCTCGGCACGCGTCAGCCGTACGAAGATCGGTGTGTAGACGAAGGCGAGCGCGATGACGATGTTGGTGGTCGAGCGACCGGCGAGCGCGACCAGTACCATCGCCGAGATGAACACCGGGAAGGACTGCATCACGTCCGAGACGCGCATCAGCAACTCGGTGGCGATGTTCCGGAAGTAGCCGGCCAGCAGGCCCAGGCCTACCCCCAGGATCGCCGACAGCGCGGTTGCCAGCAACGCGATGGTCAGATCCGCACGGGGCGCGGCGATCACCCGCGAGAACACGTCGTAGCCGTTGGCGTCGGTGCCCATCCAGTGCGGCGGCATCTCGAGTTGGCCGCTGAACTGGGCGATCAACAAGCCTGGCACCTCGCTCGGCGACGGCGGCGGCACGGCGACCGATGCGGTGGTGAGCGTCGGATCGTAGGGGCCGATCACCGGGCCCCACACGGCCAGCAGGCATACCGTGGCGACGATCAGCGTGCCGACGATCAGCAATGGATCGAAGCGCCGGGCGGTATCGAAGGCGGGAGCGCGCTGAGCGCCTTCGGTGCTGGCGGCGGCGATCTCTGCACGACTCATCGGTGACTGATCCTCGGATCGATGGCGGCGTGCACCAGATCGAGCAGCAGGTACACGAGCAGGGAGATGGCGGTGATCACCAGCACCACGCCCTGAATGGCCGGGTAGTCGAACGACAGCACCGAACGTACGGCGTACTGGCCGATGCCGCCGAGCGAGAACACGTTTTCCACCAGCACCGCGCCGCTGAGCATGAAGCCGTACAGGATGCCGATCAGTGTCAGCGACGGTCCCATCGCCGCACGCAGGGCATAGCGGGCGACGCGCCGCCTCGGCAGGCCCAGGCAGTTCGCATACAGCACGAAGTCGGACTGCAGCGCGCGCAACATGTTCTGCCGCACCATCTTCACGATCGGACCGGACAGCACGAACACCAGGGTGATGACCGGCAGCATCAGGTGGTGCAGGGCTTCCACGAACAGCCGCGGTTGTCCCGCGATCAGCGTATCCACGGTGATGAACCCGGTGACCGGCACGGGTGCCATCGACATCGGCGACAGGCTACCGAGCGGGGCGGGCGCCCAGCCGAGCTTGAAGAAGAACAAGAACACGAAGAGCAGGCCCCACCAGAACTCCGGCTGGGAGCCTGCGAACAAGCCGTAGAAGAACACGCCCTTGTCGGCGCGCCCGCCGGGATTGAGCGCACCGAGCATGCCGAGCGGGATGGAAACCAGAAACGCGATCACGAAGCTGATGGTGATCAGCTCGAGCGTCACGGGTAGGAACTGCAGGATGTCCTGGGTGATGGCGCTGCCGGTCACCCAGGACACGCCGAGCGAGCCCTGCAGTATCCCCGGTTCGAGATCCGGCCGGAAACCGAGGTAGACCGCCAACTGCGTTAGCAGCGGTCGGTCCAGCCCGAGTTGCGCGGCCGCTTGCGCGTACGCCTCGTCGCTGGCGTTCATGCTGACCAGGCGCGACACCGGGTCGGCCGGCAGCCAGCGAATCAGGAAGAACACCGCGACCGTGAGACCGGCGAGCTGTAGCGCACCGACCCCCAGACGCTTCAAGACGTAGCGCAGAAGCATCGCCGGTCGCGGCTATTCGGCGACATTGAGGTCGGCGTAGCGGATCGAGTTGTCCGGGTACCAACGCAGGCCCTGCAAGCGATCCGAATAGGCCCACTGAGTGCGGTACTCGAGCAGCGGCGCCCAGGCCACATCGCTCATCAACCGATCCTGTATCTGCCCGAGGATGTCGGTGCGAACATCGCTGTCCGGTTCGACGCGCGCCTTCGACCACATCTCGTCGATCTCCGGATTGGAGTGGTTCACCATGTTGTTCAGTCCGCCCTTGTCGGCCGAGACGAAGAACAGCTGGATGGCGTAGCCGGCGTCCACACCGATCGGCTTTTCCTGGTCATTGATGGCGAACGGCAGATCTCGCTTGACCAGCTGCCGGTCACCGTATTGCGTCTGCGGGATCGGGTTGAGGGTGGCCGGGATGCCGACCTCGCGCAACGCGGACTGCACGATGTTGACGATCGGGCCGAGCGTGGATTCCTTCTCAGCGACGTAGGTCAGCTGGAATGCGTCCGCGAAGGCCTCGAGGCCTTCGCCACCCTCGTAGCCCGCCTCCGCGAGCAGTGCCTTGGCGCGGTCCGGATCGTAGGCGTACTGAGTGTCACCGGCCTTGTACCCGGGGTAGCCGCTGGGTACCACACCGGCCCAGGGCGTGGCCTGGCCGAAGTAGCCGTTCTGGATGATCTGTTCTACCGGAATCGCGTGGGCGATGGCCTGGCGCAGGGTGATGTTGTCGAACGGTTCGACGCCGAAGTTCATGTGCAGGAACAGATTCTCGTTGCCGGTCACGCCGCCCACGGTGACACCGTCCGCATCCTGCAGGCTGTCGTATTCGCGCGGCGTCAGTCCGGTCACCAGTTGAGCCTGCCCGGTGCGCAGTACGACCGCCCGGTTGGAAGATTGCGGCACGCGGCGCACGCTGACCCGTTCGATCGCAGGCTTGCCGAGGTAGTAGTTCTCGTTGGCGGTATAGGTGATCTGCTCGGTCTTGCGCCAGCTGTCCAGGCAGTACGGTCCGAAGCCCGGCGCGTTGGTGTTGTTGACGTAGTCGTGTGCCCAAGGGTCGTCTTCCGTGGCGTTCTCCTCCATCGTCTCCTTGTCGAAGATCAGCAAGCCGAAGATCGTGAGCACCGGCAGGAACAGCGCGTTCGGCTCCGACTGGGTGATCTGCACCGTGTATTCGTCGATCGCGACGACCTCGTCGCCCAGCTTCTTGGCCGCGGCATCCTCGCCGAAAACGTCGGTGGTGAAGCCGGCGATGGAGCCGACGTTCGACAGGAACCAGCCGATCGGTGCAGCGCCGCTCACCGATTTCGCGCGCGCGAAGGTGTAGACCACATCGTTCGCGTCGAAGGTCTCGCCATTGCAACCCTGTACCCCTTCGCGCAGCTTCAGGGTCCAGGTGTTGTCGGTCGCATCGTGCTCCCAGCTTTCGGCCAGCCGCCCTTCAAAGGTGTCGAAGTCCGGTACGATGATGCCATCCTCGTTCTCGCCTCCCGAGGCGTAGCCGACCAGCGGTTCGAGCAAGTTGACCATGCCCTGTTGGCTGGCGGGGATGGCGGCGGAGGGTCCGTCATAGTCCAGGCCCGCCGGCACGTCTTCGGCAAGGATGAGCACCTGCTGGGCACTGGCCGGGGCGGCGGCGAGCAGTGCGACCGACAAGGCAGCACTGCTAAGCCCCGGGCGCTTCACGGCGCGGGCGATCGGGTGAAGCCGCGCCGCACACTGCAGCGGCGAGGGCGATTCGTTAAGCTGACCGTTCGGGCATCGTTGGGTTCGCATCTGCGTTCTCTCCGTTGTGGATGGCCTGAAGAATCGTGGCGCATCGTCTGCTCGACGAAGCCGCTGCCTTGGGCGCTCGCCGGTGCGAGCGGTGCCTGCAGTAACAAGGGGACGGGACATGACCCGATTGATCGTACTGTTCAACCTCAAGCCCGATGTCACCGTCGACGACTACGAGCGTTGGGTGGGTGCCACCGAGTACCCGGTGGTTCGGGCGCTGGACTCCATCGCAAGTTACGACGTGCATGCGACGATCGGTCTGCTGGGTTCCGACGGTAGGGCACCGTACCAGTACGTCGAGTTGATCGACGTCACGGACATGCAGCGGTTCGCGGAAGACGCGGGCAGTGACGCGATGCAGGACATCGTCGCGGCGTTCGGGCGGTTCGCCGACGCGCCGGTGTTCCTGCTGACCCGCGATGTCGGCGTGGCGGCCCCCGACGGTGGCCGGGGACGAGCCCCCGATACGGCGCGCGAACAAGCCCCCGCGAAAGCGGGGGGACAGGCATGAACACGACCGAACTGCAAGGGCAGGTCGCTGTGGTGACCGGGGCCGGTCGACGGGCCGGACTCGGTCAGGCGATCGCCGCCGAGCTCGGTCGTCGCGGTGCGCACGTCGTGCTGCACGACAAGGGAACGGTCGAGGGTGACACCGCGCCGGCGCACGGCATCGGCACGCTGGACGAGCTGGCGGCGACGGTGGCCGCGCTGACGGAGCAGGGTATCGCCGCGTCGAGTACCAGCGGGGACCTGCGCGACGAGGCGGCGATCCAGGCGCTGGTGGACGACACGGTGGCCAGTCACGGTCGGCTGGACATCGTCGTCAACAACGCCGGCATCGGTTACCTGTTCGGCCCGCTGACCGAGCTGACGGCCGAGCACTGGGACACGGTGCTGGCGGTCAACCTGCGAGCGCCGGCGCTCATGATCAAGTACGCCGCCAAGCACATGGTGGCGCGCGGCGGTGGCGGGCGCATCGTCAACATCGCCTCCCAGGCAGGCAAGTCGGGGTTTGCCTTCGCCTCGGCGTACACGGCCTCCAAGCACGGGCTGATCGGCCTGACCCGATCGGCCGCGCTCGAACTCGGCGAGCACGGCATCACCGTGAATGCGGTCTGCCCGAATCACGTCACGACCGGGCTGGGGTCTTGGCAGAACGATTTCATGTCGGCGGCGCGCGGCCAGAGCATGGACGAGTACCTCGACGACATGCGTGCCCGCATTCCGCTCGGCCGGGTCGGCCGTGGCGAGGACACCGCCGCCGTGGTCGCCTTCCTGTGCAGTGCGGCGGCAGGCTACCTGACCGCCGAGGCGCTCAACGTGTCCGGCGGCGAGGAGTATCACTGAACGCATCAGGCGCGGGTATCCGTCGGTCCGATCGCCGCACCGTCGGCGAACAAGGCATCGACCGCATCCGCCGACAGACCCGCTTCGAGCAGCACTTCGCGCGTGTGCTCACCCATGTCCGGCGTCTTTGGCACGACCTGTCCGGGTTCGTCGCGAAACTTGATCGGGATGCCGAGCTGGGTCGACGAACGTCCACCGCCATGGGTCGGGTCGAACTCGAGTCGCATCCCGCGCTCGTCGAGCTGCTCGGAGGCGAGTGCGGCGTGCAGATCGATGACCGGTGCCCAGCAGACGTCGATGCCCTGCAGCACGCTCTGCCAGTGCGCAAGTGACTTGCTGGCGAAGGTATCGCGCAGGAAATCGCGCGCAGGCTTCTGCGCCTCACCCGGTGGCAGGCGACACAGCTCCACCAGTTCCGCTCGACCCAGTGCGGTGAACAGGTTGGCGGCGAACTTGATCTCGCTGCCGCCGATGGTCAGCCAGGCACCGTCGGCGCAGCGATAGAGGTTGTACATCGCGTTGCCGCCGAAGGAGCGTTCGTCCTTGGCTATCGCAGCACGATCCTCGGCGAACACCGGCCCGACCACGTTCACCAGCCAGCTGGCGAGACTGTCCTGCATCGAGATGTCGATGTAGTCGCCGCGACCGGTCTGCGTGCGGCGCAGCAGCGCCATCAGGATGCCGTTCATCGCCATCAGCGAGCCGGCCATGTCGGCGGCCGGCAGCCCGGGCATCGCAGGCTGTCCGTCCTGGCCGAGGTTCAGGCTCAACAGTCCGGTCTCGGCCTGGATGCTGATGTCGTGTGCCGGCTTGGCGGCGTAGGGTCCGGTCTGACCAAAGGCGGCGATCGAGCAGTAGACGATGCCGGGGTTGAGTGCGCGTACCGCCTCGAAGCCGATGCCCAGTCGATCCACCACACCGGGACGGAAGGCTTCGACGATCACGTCGGCGGCTTCTGCCAGTCGAAGAAAGGCGTGCACCGCACCCGGCTGCTTCAGGTTCAGCACCACGCTGCGCTTGCCGCGGTGGGTGTTGGTGAACCAGACCGATTCTCCGTCGCGCGTCAGACCGATACCGCGCGTCGGCTCGCCGGCCGGTGATTCGATGCGGATAACATCGGCACCGTGATCGGACATTATCAGTGTCAGGTGAGGCCCGGGCAGGAACTGCGACAGGTCGAGCACCTTGATGCCGCTGAGCTTCACACCGCACCTTCCGTGCGCAGGCGGGCGATCTCCTCGCGGCTGTAGCCGACATCGCTCAGCAAGGCGTGCGTGTCCGCGCCGAGTGTCGCGCACGCGCGCATCGGCAGTCGGGCGCCGTCCAGCTTGACCGGGCTGGCGATGAGCTGCAAGGGCTCCCCGCCGGCATGGTCTGCCGTCCCTACCATGCCGGTGGCATGGACGTAGGGGTTGTCCAGCGCGTCGGCCAGATCCAGGACCGGCGCGATCGGCAGCGAGCCCGCGAAGTGGTCCATCCACCACGCGGTATCGTGCTCGGTGAACAGACCGTCGAGCAGCTCGCTCAAGGTGTCCCGGTGCTCGTTGCGCGCAGCCGGCGTGGCGAAACGTTCATCGTTCAGCCATTCGTCGCGGCCGAGGCCTGCGCACAGGGCCGCCCAGAAGCCGGGCGTCATGCACATCACGAAGACCCAGCCGTCGGCCGTCTTCACCAGCTGACAGGGCGCGGTGTAGGGGTGGCCCGAGCGCGGCGCGCGCTGCGTCGCATGGCCGGCATTCAGGTACCAGACGCCGGGATAGGTCAGCTGCGCGAGGGCCACGTCGAACAAGGAGACGTCGACATCGCAGCCGTCGCCGCTGCGTGCTGCGTCGAAGAGCGCTGCGAGCAGCGCGGCCGCGGTGGTGATGCCGGTCATGTAGTCGACGATGCTCAGGCCCATGCGCACCGGCGGCCCGTCCGGTTCTCCGGTCAGGTGCAGGTAGCCCGCTTCGGCTTGCATGAGGTAGTCGTAGCCGGGCCAGGCAGCACGCTCGTTGTCGCGCCCGTAGGCGGACAGATGAGCGCAGACGATGCTGCGCTTGGTCGGGCCGAGCGATGCGTGGTCGAGTCCAAGCCGCGCGGGCAGATCGCCACGCAGGTTGTTCATCACCACGTCCGAGGTGGCGACGAGCCGGTGCAGGATCGCCTGGCCTTCAGGAGTCTTCAGGTTGAGAGTCAGGCTTTTCTTGTTGCGGTTGAAGCTTTGGAAGAACTGGCTGTCCGGCGTGCCGTCGGGCGTGTCGAGCAGGAGGGCGCCGGTGCGTCGGGCGATGTCTCCGCTGCCCGGCGTCTCGATCTTGATCACCTCCGCACCCAGATCCGCCAGCATCATCGAACCGAACGGGCCGGCGCCGTATTGCTCGGCACTGAGCACGCGAACGCCCTTCAGCGGCAGACGGGTCATCATCAGGCGGGGTACCGGTCGATCAGCTGCTTGGCGATGATGGTACGCAGGATCTCGTTGCTGCCCTCGCCGATGCACATCAGCAGGCTGTCGCGGTAGTAGCGTTCGATGTCGTACTCGACCGAGTAGCTGTAGCCGCCGAAGATCCGCATCGCTTCCTGCGCGCAGAACACGCCGGCCTCCGAGCCCGCCAGCTTGGCCATCGCCGCTTCCAGGTCGCACCGCTCGCCCCGGTCGTACTTCACGGAGGCGGTCTCGATCAGCCGCTTGGCGCCTTCCACCTGCGTCACCATGTCGGCCAGCTTCAGCTGGATGGCCTGGTGCTTCCAGATCGGTTGCCCGAAGGCCTCGCGTTCCTGGGCGTAGCGCAGGGCGTGCATGAGCGCACCCTCGGCGATGCCGGCGCCGCGCGCGGCCACGTTGATGCGCCCCAGCTCCAGCCCGCCGACCGCCTGCTTGAACCCACGCCCTTCCTCGCCACCGAGCAGCTCGTCCTTGTGCACGCGATAGTCGTTGAAGGCCAGTTCGCAGGTGTCGATGGAGCGGTAGCCGAGCTTCTTGAGCTTGCCGGTGACCTCGAAGCCGTCGTGCTTCTCGGCGATGAACATGCTCATGCCGCGATGGCGAGGCTCGGCGTCGGGGTCGGTCTTGACCAGCAGCAGCGTGCTGTCGCCATGCAGGCTGTTGGAGATCCAGGTCTTGGTGCCGTTGATGACGTAGTGATCACCATCGCGCACCGCAACGGTCCGGATCGCCTGCAGGTCCGACCCCGCGTTCGGCTCGGTCAGGCCCAGGCTGCCGCGGAACTCGCCGGTGGCCATGCGCGGCAGGTACTTGCGCTTCTGCTCCTCGGTCCCGCTGCGTTCGATCGCGGCGGCCATGATGAGGTGCGAATTGAAGATGCCGGACGGCGCCATCCAGATGCTGGCGACCTTGATCACGATCTTGGCGTAGGTGGACGCGGACAGGCCGACGCCGCCGTAATCCTCGCTGATGGTGGCACCGAACAGCCCGAGCTCCTTCATCTGCTCCACGATCTCGAGCGGGTACTCGTCGGCGTGATCGAACGTCTTCGCGACCGGCCGCAGCTCCTTTTCGGCCCAGACTTCGATGGCGTCGACCATCGCCTGCTCTGCCGCTCGTTGTTCGGCGACGCTTTCGTGCTCGGGCATGTCCATGGCTCGACTTCTGGATCAGTGGTTGGCGCGGCGGTCAGTAATTGGCGGCGGCTTGCAGGCCATGGCCTTCGCGGGCGATCAGCATGGTGCGCTCGAAGGTGCATACCACGGTGTCGTCCTGGTTCGTGCCGGTGGTCCTGACGGTGACGATGCCGGCGGTCGGGCGCGAGGTCGACTCGCGCTTGGCTAGCACCTCGCTCATCGCGTACAGGGTGTCGCCGGCGAACAGCGGGTGGGTCATCTTGATGTCGGTCCAGCCGAGGTTGGCGATCGCCTGCTGGCTGACATCGGTCACGCTCATGCCGACCATCAGTGCCACGGTGAACGGGCTGCACACGATGCAGCGCCCGAACTCGCTGTGCTTGGCGTACTCGCCGTCGAAATGCATCGGATGGGTGTTCATCGTCAGCAAGGTGAACCAGGTGTTCTCGGTCTCGGTGACGGTGCGCCCGGGCCGGTGCTCGTACACATCACCGACGGTGAACTGCTCGAAGTTGCGCCCGAACGACTCGCGATAGCGCTGTGGCCCGATATTCACGGAGTGCTGTGTCACGCTCGGTTCCTCTGGTACGTCGGTGGGCGGTCATCGGTGTCGTCGGTCCGCTCGATGAGCAGCCGTGCACGGAGCAGGATCGGTTCGTCGATCATGCGGCCCTCGTGCATGAACGCGCCGCGGTGGTGCTCACCGGCCGCTTCGACGATCGAGCGTGCGTGTCGGAGCTCGTCGTCCGAGGGCTGGAAGGCCTGGTGCACGCGTGCTAGCTGGGCCGGGTGGATGGTGCACTTGCAATCGAAGCCCATGCGATGTGCCGCGCGGGTCTCGCTCTCCAGGCCGTCGAGATCCTGCAGATCGATGTGCGGTACGTCCCAGGCTTGCAGACCCTGCACGCTGGCCGCGTTGACCAGGCGCGAGCGCGCCATGAACAGGGTCTGCCACTCGAAGCGCGCACCGAGCTCCAGTGACAGGTCGGCCCCTCCGAGCATGAGTGCGGTGAGCTGGGGCACCTGTGTCCTGGCCGCGGCGATGGTGGGCAGGTTTTCCACCCCTAGCGGTGACTCGATCAGCGCGACCAGTGCCGGACAGTTCGCGCCCAGCCAATGGCTGACGAGTACCAGATCGCGCGCGTGCTCGAGCTTGGGCAGCAACAGCGCGTCCGGGCTGACGCCGCTGTCGAGCAGGGCTCGCAGGTCGTCGAGCCCGTACCGGGTGTCGAGCGCGTTGATACGGATGGCGAGCGGCACCGGGCCGGTGCTGCTGCCGGTGTAGGCGATGGCCGCCTGGCGGGCCGCGTCCTTGCGGTCGGCACGGACCGCGTCCTCCAGATCGATGCAGACCATGTCCGCACCGCTGCCGGCCGCCTTGGCGAACCGGTCCGGCGTTTCGGCCGAGACGAACAGCAAGGAGCGCGGAGCGAAGGGCATGGCAGACGGTCGCACATCGAGGGCTGTCGTGTCGGTCCGTCATCGAACCGCCACGTATATTTGTCCGGACAAGTATACTGAGCCGACCTACGCTTGGCAATGCATCCTTAGCGGATGGTTGTCGTCTTGCGTGCAACGAGGATATTGCCGTTGATGCCCACCCGGGACGCCACGTCGCTCACCGCTCGCCTGATCGATCTCCTGGATCGACCGATCCGCCCGATCGACCGCCGCCGAGCGGCGATGCACTGGTTGGACTGGGTCGGCTGCGTGGCCGCTGGTGCGCGATCGCCGGTGGTGACAGCGATCGCGCAGTACGCTTCGCCGCTGCCACCGATCGAATCTTCGGGAGCCGGGGTGGGCGAGCGACCGGGTAGTCGAGGGGTCTCTCACCAGGCACTGCTCGGTCCGGCGACCGACGGCTTCCACGAGCTGCTGCTCGATGCCGGGCCCGCCAACATCGAAGAGATGGACGACATGCACCGCGAGGCGATCCTGCATCCCGGGCCGGTCATCGTGCCCACGCTGGCGGCCCTGATTCGCCGCAAGCCTTACTCGATAGCCGAGGTGCTGGATGCGTTGCTGTGCGGCTACGAGGTGATGATCCGCATCGGGCGCGGCGTCGGGCCCGAGCACTACCGGTACTGGCACACGACGGCCACGGCAGGCGCGTTCGGGGCCGCGGCCGCGGCTGCGCGCCTGCTCGGCCTGGACCGGCAGCAGACGCTGTGGGCGCTCGGCAATGCGGGGACGCAGGCCGCGGGTCTCTGGCAGGTGCGGCTCGAACCGGTGATGTCGAAGCAACTGCACACGGCTCATGCCGCGTGGGCAGGCTTGCAGTCCGCCGCGCTGGCACGCGGCGGTTTCACAGGGCCGTCGCGCATCCTCGAGGGCGAGCTGGGGTTCCTGGCGGCCCTGTGCCGCAGCGGTGCCGACCCGCAACGCATCGTCTGCGACGAGCCGGACTGGCTGGTGCACCAGACCAGCTTCAAGCCCTGGCCCGCCTGTCGGCACACGCACGCGGTCATCGATGCGGTTCTGGCCTTGCGTGCTCGTGAGGGCGACAGCGAGCTGGCGTTCGAGGCGTGCCGGGTCGCGACGTTCGCCGACGCCGTTGCCATCTGCGACTGCCCGGCGCCGCGCACGCGAACCGAGGCGAAGTTCTCGTTGCAGTATTGCGTGGCCGCCGCCGCCCGGTTCGGCGAGTTGTCACCGGAGCACTTCGACGAGGCCGTGGTCAGCGATCCGGCGATGCAGGCGGCGGCCGCGCGCGTCTCGTTGCACGCGGACGCGGAACTGAGCGCGGACTACCCACGGCACTACGGTGCATCGGTGACCCTGCGTACCGCCGCCTCGGGCACGATCACGCATGCCGAGCGCGATTCGCTGGGCGACCCGGAGCGGCCGATGAGCGATCGGGCGATCCGCACCAAGGCCCACCGGTCGATGCTCTACGGCGGCGTATCGCCGGAGCGCATCGCCGAGGTGCTGGAGGCAGCGTCTGTGCTTGGCGATGTCGGCGCGAGCGACGCGGTATTTCCGGAAGTGTTGGTGGCACCGTTGATGGGTGCCGGGTAAGCCGTTGCTGCGAGCGTGGTTCTCGACGTGCTCATCGATCCATCACGAAGGCCGGAAACCAGGTCGCGATCCCGGGGAAGGCGACCAGCAGCACGGTCGCCAGCACCATCAGCAGGAAGAAGGGCCAGGCGGCGCGTGCGATCGTCAAGATATTCTCGCCGGTCATGCCCTGTAGCACGAACAGGTTGAAACCCACCGGGGGGGTGACCTGCGCCAGCTCGATCATGATGATGATGTAGACCCCGAACCAGATCGGATCGAAGCCTGCCGCCTGCACCATCGGCAGCACCACGGCGGTGGTCAGCACGATCATCGACACGCCGTCCAGCGCGCAGCCGAGCATCAGGTAGACCAGCGTCAACGCCAGGATCAGCGCGTAGGGCGAGAGCTGCATCGCCACCACCCACTCGGCCAGTGCCCGCGGGATCCCGGTAAAGCCCATGGCCACCGTCAGGAAGCTGGCCGCGCCGAGGATGAACATGATCATGCAGGTGGTGCGCAACGCCCCCGAGATGCTGTCGATGAACACCTTCCCGTTCAGCGACCGCGACAGCAGGGCGATCACGAACGCGCCGAGCACGCCGAACGCGGACGCCTCGTTGGCCGTGGCCGTACCGGTCATCAGTGACAGGAAGACCGCACCGATCAGCACGATGACCGGAATCAGCAGCAGGGACGCGCGCAGCTTCTGCCGCAACGTGGCGGACAGCGATCGTGCAGGCATCTTCTTCGGGTGCAGCAGCGCCCAGATGACCAGATAGCCGGAGAACAACGCCAGCAGCAGCAGACCCGGCAGGATACCGGCGAGGAACATGCGGATGATGGAAACGTCGGCGGCGACGGCGTACACGATCATGCCGATCGACGGCGGAATCAGCATGCCCAACGTGCCGGCGCCGCACAGCGAACCCATGCTCATGCGCCGATCGTAGCCACGGCTTTCGAGCTCCGGCAACGCGATCCGCGCAACCGTGGCGCAGGTGGCCGCCGAGGAGCCGGATACCGCGCCGAAAATGCCGCAGCCGACGACGTTGACGTGCAGCAGGCGGCCGGGCAGGGAATCAAGCCAGGGGGCGAGGCCTGCGAACATCTGTTCGGAAAGGCGAGTGCGGAACAGGATCTCGCTCATCCAGATGAACATCGGCAAAGAGGCGAGCGAGTAGGCCGAGTAGGTGTTCCAGTAGGCGGTGAACAGCGTGATCTCGGGCCGCGTGCTGGAGAAGAACGTGACGCCAGCCAGGGCCACCGTGCCCAGCGTCACCGAGATCCATACCCCGCCCGCGAGCAGTGCGACAAGCAGCAGGACGAGAATGGCGGAGGTTTGCACGGCTGGATCGACCTCAGTCGTTGCCGGTGTCGGCATCGCCCGGCGGGCGAGCGGCGGTGCCGGATGCAGCGGCGTCTGCCGTCTGCAGGAGCAGGCGGGTCAGCATGTCGATCATCGAGACCAGCAACAGGGCCACCCCGACCAGAAAGCTCAACTGCGGGACCCAGGCCGGGATGTAGATCATCCCTTGTGTCATCTCACCGAACCGGTAGCTGCTCCACAGGTAGCTGGCGACGGCCCACAGCATGTAGGTCGTGAACGCGATGGCGAGCAGGGCGCAGCCGATCAGAACGGGCTTGCGCACCCGGGGCGACAGCCGATCCGTCAACAGTGACACCCGGACCATCTCGCCACGGATGAAGGTGGCCGGCAGCGCGAGAAAGCCCGCTGCGGCGCTGAACCAGCCGACCAGCTCGGAGGCACCGGACAGGAAGCTGCCCGAGGTTCGCATCACCGCTTCGCCGACCATCACCGCGAACATGCCGATCAGGAAAATGCCTGCCACGGCGAGGCTCGCATCGTAGAGCCCGTCCAGCCAGCGTCTCACGTAGCGCCCCGCGACCGCACCTGAGGATCGACGTCAGCTGCCGACCTCGTCCCGGTACGCGGCCAGCGCCTTCAGCGCATCCTCGCCCATGCGCTTGGTGTACTCCTCCCAGAGCTCTTGCGTGATGTCACGCATGCCATCCACGATCGCCGGCGGCATGGGGGCCACGGTCATGCCGTTCTCCTCGAGCACGGCCACCTTCTTTTCGTGATCGGCACGGCTGACCTCCCAGAACCTCGGCTCCAGCTCGGCAGCGATCGCCTCGATGGCCTGCTGCTGGTCGGCACTCAGGGCGTCCCAGGCCTGCATCGACAGGGTCATCGCGTTGGAAGCCCACAAGTGGTTGGTGACGTAGCCGTAGTCCAGGAAATCCCAGTATTGCTGCGCCGCCGCGGTGCCGGCAGAGGTCGGCACGCCTTCGACGATGCCGGAGCCGAGCGATTGCAGGATCTCCGGATTGGTCAGCTGTACCGGGGTCATGCCCAGGCGGTTGATCCAGTCGGTGGTGAGGCGGTCCAGCGAACGCATCTTCAGCCCCGTCATGTCGTCAAGCGAGGTGAGCTCCTGCTTGACGAAGAACATCTGGTTCGGCCAAGGCACGATGTAAAGCGCCTTCTGACCGTTGCGCTCCAGGATGGCTTCCCAAAGCGGGCGAAAGTGCTTGTGCAGCGTCTCGAGCTCGGCGTAGTCCGCGACCAGGAATGGCAGCGACTCGACGGCCAGCGCCTCGCCGCGGCTGGCATTGAGGAACAGGGCGGAATCGGCCATGGGTACGACACCGTCGGCCACCGCACGTACGGTCTCGGTCGCCTTCACGCCCAGTTCGTCACCGGCGCGGACCTGGATGTCGATCTCGCCGTCGGTTGCCTCGCGAACTCGGTCAGCGAATTCGCCGGCGTTGATGCTGTGGAACTCGGTGGCCCCCCAGGGCACGGCAACTTCCAGGGTGGTGGTTGCCGCGGCGGGCTGAACCAGCAGGAACGGCAGCAACGCCAGTCCCGTGGCGAGTGTGCGCTTGATGGTTCCCGGTATCTTCATGGCCGTTCTCCTGGCAGCAATGCATCGTGCGAATCCGGCGAGCGAGTTCCGCCGGCACATGGTTTGTCCGGACAAGTTAACCGAGCCGGGATCGGTTTTCAAGCGCGGCTCAGCGTCGACAGGTAGGTGTAGAGGTCACCTCGGTAGAACGATCGGGCGATCACCAGCAGCTGGCCTGCCGGGTCGAAGTAGTGTCTCAGGGTGCGCATGGCTGCAGTGCCTGCGTCGACCTGCAGTATCGCGGCGTCTTCACCATCGAGCGTGACCGCCGTGAGCGCCTGCTCGATACGGCCGATAGCCGCGACATCGACGGTCTTGACCAGCTCTCGCGCCGCACTGGCCGGATCGAGCAGGCGACGGGTCTGCGCCTTCGATCGTGACGCCACGAACACCGTCACGACGGCCAGCGGACGTGCGTCGTTGCGCGCGTAGCGGATCGCCTGCAGGCGCAGGCAGGGCCGCGCGGTGACCAGCGCGATCTCGCGGGTGAACCGGTTGGCGTCGGCGTCGATCTCGTGGGCCTCGATGATCTCCAGCCGGCTGCGGTTGCCGTGCTGCAGCAGGTCGTCGATGCTCTGGATGCTCTGTTCGTAGCGCACGCTCGGCAATCGTGACAGCACCGTGGAACCAGAGCCCTGGCGGCGACTGATCAACCCGCGCTGTTCGAGCTGACGCAATGATTCGCGCGCCGTGTGGCGGCTGATGCCGTGGGTATCGCACAGCTCGCGCTCGGTCGGCAGCGTGGCACCGATCGGATGCTTGCCAACCGCGATCTCTCCCATCAGCGCGTTGGCGATGGTCATGTACACCGGCTCGTTGCTCAACGGAGACGTTGTCCTTGCCGTAGGGTGCTGCGGGGTCGCGTACAGCATAACCGTCGCGGTCGATGCCGCGGGACTTGTCACGGATTACCCGGCGATGCAGAATAGGTCCGGACAAATCGAGGTGACCATGCGTCATACGAGCTACTTCGAATCGATCGACATCGCGCAGCTGAGCGATCAGTACCCGCCGGGCCGACTGTTTCTCGACCGGTTCGCCGGGATGAGTCTCGACGAGCTGCGTGCGCTGCAATCCGCACGCTTGCAGAAGGTGCTCGCGCGGGCCGCGCAGCTGCCGTTCTACCGACGATTGTGGGGCGCGGCGGGAGCGGATCACCGAGACGTCACGCGCATCGATGAACTGCACCGCCTGCCGGCCTTCGGCAAGCGCGAGATCATGGATTCGATCGAGCGTTTCCCGCCGTTCGGCGATCACCACGGCCGGGACATTCCGGTCGATGGCAAGTTGCTGCCGATGATGCTGCACGCCACCAGTGGTACCACCGGGCGTCCGCAACCACTGCTGTACGGGCCCAAGACGCGCGAGGTGCACAAGCTGCTGCTGGCGCGCGCCTACCTGCTGCAGGGTCTGACGCCGCAGGACGTGGTGCACTCGGTCTACGGTCACGGGCCGGTCAACGGCGGGCACTACATCCGCGAGGCCGTCGTGCACCACACGGGCGCGGTGTTCTTTCCGGCAGGGACCGGCGTGGAGACGCCGTCGCTCAAGCAGGTCGAGTTCATGCAGGCCTTCGGCGCCACGGTCATCGTCGGGTTCGCCGACTACATAAAGCGCCTGGCCGACGTGGCGCGCGAAGCCGGCCTGGAGCCGGGTCGCGACCTTCCGGTGCGCATGATCTCGGGGCACTTGGCCAAGGACGCGCGGCACAGCCTGTCGCAGGCCTGGGGCGGTGCCGAGCTGTACGACTGGTACGGCGTGGGCGATACCGGCATCATCGCGACCGAAGGTCCCGACCACGATGGCATGCACGTGCTCGAGGATGCGCACTGGATGGAGGTCTGCGACGTGGACACCGGTCAGCCGATCGATGCGCCCGGTGAGCGGGGTGACATGATCATTTCCTGTCTGTTCAGCGACGAAGTCTTTCCGATGGTGCGTTTCAACACGCATGACGTCACCGAGTACCTGCCGGGAGAATCCGGGCTGGGGCTGCCGTTTCGCCGCATCGAGGGCTTCCTGGGCCGCAGCGACAGCATGGTCAAGCTGCGCGGCATCAACGTCTACCCGCAGGCGCTATCGTCGATTCTGGCGGACATGCCGGGATTTCGCGGCGAGTACCTGTGCGTGGTTGCGGCCGTCGGTGGGCGCGAGCAGATGACCGTGCGCATCGAATGCAGCGATCCGGCGACCGATGCGCTACGCGAGCGCTACGGGTCCGAGCTGAAACGTCGGCTCGGGGTCGAGGTCGGTGTGGAACTCGTGGCCGTGCAGTCGCTGGCCGCGCTCACCGGTGTCGAGGTGCGCCAGAAGCCGATACGGTTGATAGACGAGCGCGGTTGATGCTCGACCGGTCGGTACTGAGGCTCGGCGCGGCGGAGCAGGCGCGTCGCGTGGCGGCGGGCACGCTCGATGTCCGTGTCCTGCGCGAGCTGGAGGGTACTGAACGACAACGTCTGGCAGAATCGCTGAACGCGTTCATCGGCGCGGCGGGTGCGGTACCCGGCTTGCCACCCGAGTCCGAGCCAGCGGCCGAGGATGACGCGGCCGCGACCACCGAGCTCGTGGGGCCGACGCCGCTGGCCGGCGTCAGCGTGGCGGTCAAGGACAACATCGACGTGGCCGGCGAGCCGAGTTCCTGCGGACTGCGCGCGCTGGGCGCGACGCCAGCCCGCCGTGACGCCTGCGCGGTGGCGCGCTTGCGACGTGCCGGCCTGGTGCCGTGCGGCAAGACGAACATGGCCGCCATGGCACTCGGTGCCTCCACGCACAACGTCGATTTCGGCGATTGCCACAACCCGCTGCGACCGGGCTACAGCGCCGGTGGCTCCAGCGGTGGCTCGGCCAGCGCGGTGGCGGCGGGGCTGTGCGGCATCGCGCTGGGCACCGACACCATGGGCTCGGTGCGCATTCCGGCCGCCTTCTGCGGCATCGTCGGGTTCAAACCGACCTGGGGCGTGCTGCCGGTGGCCGGCGTGGTCCCGCTGAGCCGCCAGCTCGATCACGTCGGCGTGCTCGGTCGCCGGCTCGAGGACGTGGCGCTCGCGTATCGATCGATGCGAGGGACCGCGAGCCTGGCGGCGCAGGCCGAGGCGCCCGGCGACACCGTGCTGGCCATGCCGGCCGCGCTGGCGCTGAGCGTCGGGGTGCAGCGAGCATTCGACGACGCCCGGCGCCGGCTGATGGCGGCAGGCTACCGGATGCGGATCGTGGACTTCCACGGGTTCGACGCCGCGCGTACGCGCCGCGCCGGGCTCCTGGTGTGCGAGGCGGAACTGCTGAATGTGCTGTCGGGCGTTTACCCGGAGCAGCGCGAACGGTTGCCGGCGGAACTGGTCGCTCTGCTGGACTTCGCCGCCGGCAAGCGCGCCGCCGACATCGGGCGCAGCCTCGCGCTGCTGGCGCAGTCACGGGACTGGTTGCAGGCCAGCTGCGATGGCGTCGATGCGCTGATCTTGCCGACCTCGCCGCACCTGGCGTTCAGCATGCAGGACCCGGTACCTGCGGACACCGCCGACCTGAGCGCCATCGCCAACGTGATGGGCGCACCGGCCTTGAGCCTGCCGTTGCCCGCAGCCGCGGGCGAGCTGCCGGCCGGTCTTCAGCTCATCGGACGCTACCAGCGCGACGAGGCGCTGCTTGCGCTGGCGGCCCAGATCGAACCGTTGCTTGCCGATTGAGGCTGTCGCGTGCGGTGGCTTGTCGGGCGCTGTTCTCAGACGTCGGTTCGCGCCAGCTCGTGCCGCAGTCGATCGCGATCCTCGGGTGCCGCGATCGCCAGCATGGCAGCCTGGCGCTGCGACACCGTTCGTCCGCGCAACTCGGCCACCCCGTGTTCGGTCACCACGGTGTCCGAAAGCGTCTCGTCGAGCGTGATCTCGTGCTGCAGGCGTGACACGATGCGAGCACGACCCTCTTCGCCCGCATCGGTACGGGCCGGCAGCGCGATGATCGATCGCCCGCCCCGGCTGGCGGCCGCGCCGATGACGAGATCCCGCAATCCGCCTACGCCCCCGACGTAGCGCCTGCCACCGTTCGTCGAGGCGGCCGATTCGGCATTGACCCGCCCGAGCAGATCGACCTCGATGGCACTGTTGATCGCGGTGAAGCCCGGGATGCTCGCCAGCGTGAGCAAGCCATGCGTCACCTCGGGGTGAGCCAACCGGATACCGGGGTTGTCGTTCGCCCGTTCGTAGAGTGTGGCGCTGCCGTACACGCTGCCGACAACGGCGTTGCGCAGTCCATCGGGCTTGTGGCCGTTGTCCGCTGCGCCGGAGCGCACCAGCTCGTACAGCGCATCACTCAGCATGCCGGTGTGAATGCCCAGTCCGCGGTGGCCGGCGAGCGCGTCCAGTACCGCGGCGGGTAACGAACCGATGCCGACCTGCAGGCAGGCCCGGTTCGGCACGAGGTCCGCCAGGTGCTGCGCGATGCGCGTCTCCACCTCGCCGGCCGGGCGGGACCGGGCGGTGGCGATGGCGTAGTCGACCGGTAGTCGAATCGTCAGTGCGATGTCGCGTGGCCACGGTGCGCCGTGCAGTACCGGCGCGGCGCGATTGATCTCGGCGATCACGAGACGTGCCCGGCGTGCCGCATCCAGTGCCGCGCCGTGCGAGGCACCGAGGTGCAGCGTGCCATCGCCGGCGCAGGCCAGCGAGACCAGCACGATGTCGGCCTGCCTGCGCCCCGTGGCGTAGGCGTTGACCGCCTCGAGGTAGCCGCTCCGGTCGATCGTCACCGGGCGTCGGCGAGCGAGCCGGGCGGACGATCCCATGCCGCCCAGGGTCCGCAATGACACGTCCGAGTCGAGCTGCCCCGCCTGCAGCGAGAACGGCACGCCGAGCTCGATCTGCAATGCGTCGGGCAGCGAGGCGGCATCGGCCAGCGAGGCGAGCAAGCCGAGCGGCTCGGCTGTCATGTGCGAGCACAGCAGCCGGTCCCCCGGCTTCAGCCAGTCCTGCCAACGCAGCTCCGGTTGGCCGTCGTCGCTACCCGACAGGTCGGACATCGGCGCGTCCCGCTACGCGCCGCCGAAGGGGCGCTGTGCGGCGAAATGGTTCGCGATGTTCAATCGCGTGGTGACCCACGGGCCGTGCGCCCGCTCGCGCGCCCGGGCGACGTGCTCGAAGAACTTCTCCAGCGCCCAGATGCGCCCGGGCCGACCGATGATGCGCAGGTGCAGACCGATGGACATGACGTTGACCTCGTCCAGCCCTTCGCGCAGCGACCATTCCAGGTTGGCGATGGCGTAGTCGAGCCAGTCCTGCGGCGCATGAGCCTTGTCCGACCACAGCTTCATGTCGTTGTTGTCGACCTGGTAGGGCAGCACCACGATCGGCTGTCCGTCCACGTCGTCCCAGAATGGCTCGTCGTCGCTCAGATCATCCATGTGGTAGCGGTAGCCTGCCTCGATCAGCAGCCGGCGGGTGTCCGGCGTGGTCAGGTAGCGTGACAGCCAGCCCAGCGGGCGGCTGCCCGTGCTGCGTTCGATCGACTCGGTGGCCTTGCGGATGTACTCCCGTTCGTCGTCCCGGGACATCAGGAACTGGTGCGCCCAGCGATAGCCGTGCGAGGTGACCTCGTGCTCACCCTGGCGCAGGATCTCGGCGGTCAGTGCCGGCGCACGTTCCAGTGCCTGCGCGCAAGCGGTGAAGGTCGCCGGCAGGTCGTAGCGCTCCAGCAGCCGCATCACACGGGGTGCGCCGCGCGTGATCCCGTAGCGGTAGTTGGATTCGTTGCCCAGGTTCCTCACCGAGCGCTTCAACGCGATGCCCATTTCATCCACCGGCTCGGGGTACTTGTCGCCGTCCAGCACGTTGGCTTCCGCACCTTCCTCCACGTTGACCACGATCGACAGGGCCAGGTGACGATCCTCGGGCCACGGGTAGGCTTTCGGTGAGATCTGAAAATCCATGGCAGGACGCGTATGCTGACATTTGTCCGTACATCTTATCACCGCGCGAGCGAGCGACTTGCCGTGGGTCGGAGGAGCGATCGGTGGAACCGGTTCGTCTGCACCGTGACGGTGCCCTGGGTCGTCTGCTGATCGATCGACCCGACAAGCGCAACGCCATGAGCCGGGGGATGTGGCGCACGCTTCGTCGCTTGGTGGACGAGGCGGCCGGCGACCGTTCGCTGCGTGCGATCACGCTCGAAAGCGCGGCACCGGGCTGTTTCTCGGCCGGTGCCGATATCGCCGAATTCGAGGCCACTTACGCCACACCCGAGGCGACGACGGCGATGAACGGCGACAATCAGGGCGCCATCGAGGCGCTGGCGCGTTGTCCGCAGCCGACTGTCGCGGCGATCAACGGCGTCTGCGTCGGCGGAGGCGTGGCGCTGGTGCTCGCCTGCGACTTCCGGATCGGCAGCGACGCTGCGCGCTTTGCCGTCACTCCGGCGCGTCTGGGCCTGTCGTATCACCAGGACAACGTACGCCGGCTCGTCGCGGCGGTGGGGCAGTCGGCGGCGGCGGAGTTGCTGTTCACCGGCCAGACCTGGGCGGCCGATCGGGCACTGGATGCCGGGCTTGTCAATCAGCTGGTGCCGGCCGCACAGCTGAGTGCTCTGCTCGCTGAACGCATGGCGGCGATCTGTGCGAACTCGGCGTCGGCCAATGCCGCGCTCAAGCGCGCGTTGCAGGCGGTCGAGAAGCGTGACACTGCCTCGCGTGATGCGGCCAACGACGAATTCGCCCGGCTGTTCGCGTCTCCAGATTTTCTCGAAGGCCGCGACGCATTCCTGCAAAAGCGGCCAGCGCACTTCCCTTCCCACGTGGACGACGAGGCCTGATCGCATGAGCTCGATCCCGCACGATGACCCCGTGGAGCGCATGCTCGACCTGATCGAAAGCACTCGCCACGACGCGCTGCCGGCCGGGGCGATCGAGGCCGCGAAGGTGTTCCTGCAGGACACCGCCGGCGTGGCCCTGGCGGGCGCACTGGCGCCGAAGCTGCCCGAGCTGTGCCGGGTGGCCGAGGATTGGGACGGAAGACCGGCCTCGGGTGTGCCGATCTGGAATGTCGGACAACGAGCCAGTGCGCCGACCGCCGCGCTGATCAACGGTTATCAATGCCATGCGCTGGAATACGACTGCGTCTACGAGCCAGGCGTGATCCTGCCCACGCCGCCGATCATGTCGGCGCTTTTCGTCAAGGCGTGGCAGTTGGAGCAAACCGGTCGAACGGTCAGCGGCGAGGCACTGATTCGCGCGTTCGTGCTGGCGCTGGAGGTGTCCTGCACCTTGGCCGATGCTGCGAAGAGCAGCATGTTCTTCTTTCGTCCCGCGACCACCGGCGTGTTCTCGGCGTTGACTGCGTTGTGCTGTCTCGATCCGCTGCCGCGCGAGCAGATGCGCTATGCGTTCGGCATCGGCTATTCACAGATGTGCGGCACGATGCAGGCGCACGAGGAGGGCTCGATGATGCTCGCCATGCAGATGGGGTTCGCGGCACGCAATGCGGTGCAGGCGCATGCAATGGCCCGTGCCGGCATCACCGCACCGGTCGAGCTGCTCGGCGGGCGATTCGGGTTCTACACCGTGTTCGAGCACGAACACGCCTTGCCCGAGGCGTTGCAGCGTATCGGCGATCCCTGGAAGGTAACCCGCTTGTCGCACAAGCCCTTTCCCAGCGGGCGGGTGACTCATGGGGTCGTGCATGCGCTGCGGCAGCTGCGGCTGGCGCGTGGATGGCAGCCCGACCGAATCGATTCGTTGATCGACACCGTGCGGGTCGAGCTGCCGCCGCTCGGCTTCCGCTTGACCGGGCGGCCGACCATCACCGACCCGCCACCGAACTACGCGCGGCTATGCATTCCGTTCGTCGCTGCCGCCGAGCTGCTGACCGAACGGATGGACCCGACCACCTTCAGGCCCGAAGTGCTGGGTGACGTCGCGATCGAGGCGTTGGCGCGGCGCGTTGAGACATCGGAGGTGCCGCACCCGGACCCGAACGCCTTCTACCCGCAGCGGCTGATCATCCGGATGCACGATGGCGAGGCGATCGAGCAGGACATTCCTTTTGCCTGGGGGCATCCGGAGCTGCCACTGGACGAGCGCGCTCGGGCTGACAAGTTCGGCCTGTGCGCGCGACTGGCGTCTGCGCCCGGTGATGGCGATGAGCGGCGGGAGGCGTTCGAGCGATGGATGAACCGACTCGAAGGCGCTACCCACTGTCGACCGTTGCTCGACCTGTTGGAGGGCAATGCCCGATGAGCCCTTGGGGCGATAGGTCGGGGCGATCCGGGATATCGATCGGGCCCTGCGGATCGTTTCGATCGACCCGCCAGCTCGGATTCAATCCCGCAACGCCGGCTCGTCCAGCGCCACCCGCTGCTCCTGGAGCGTCTGCAGGTGCTCGACCCAGTAGCGCTCGCCCTCGAAGTAGGGACAGGCGCGCTTGAACGCCGGATCCGCCCAGCGCTCGGCGATCCAGGCGGCGTAGTTGATCAGGCGCAATGTGCGTAGCGGCTCGATCATCTCCAGCTCGCGGGTGTCGAAGCGCCGGAACTCGCTGTACCGCACGATCGAGCACGGACACGCTGTCCTCACGAAACCGTGCCGTGCTCGGTGACGCGAGCCCGCGCCGCTCAAGCTGTTGTATCTAACTTTATTTCGCGCAGCTTTCCCGAATTCTTCCGCGCGACGAACTCGTACCAGTCCCACGCTACTCCGGCCACGGTCAACTCCGATGTCGGGACGCTCGTCGGCAGATCATGACGCACGGCAGGTCGGCGATCGCGAAGCAGAGCTTCTGTGCGGCTGCTGACGCGACTCAGAGTCACCAGGGCAGGTTGAGGTAGGTCGATGTCCCCGGCGCTCA
>Ga0114957_1000819_pt1 | contig 37589 bp, 26 predicted proteins | sample BantaG_FD_87175 | JGI IMG/M metagenome (GOLD analysis project Ga0114957, IMG submission 87175) | Marine algal microbial communities from Bantry Bay, Ireland - BantryBay_4 metaG | ecosystem: Host-associated > Algae > Red algae > Unclassified | place: Bantry Bay, Ireland | collected 2014-11-21
AGATGAAGCGCTTGATTTTATTGCGGGTAAAGCTTTGGAGTTTGAATTAGGAGCCAGAGGCCTGCGTTCTATTTGTGAGGCAATTCTGACAGATGCGATGTATGAACTACCTTCTGAAAAAGATGTGAAGACTTTTGAAGTGACTGGAGCTTATGCTAAGGATAAGATTAGTCGCTCTAAGTTGAGTAAGTTGAAGGCGGCTTAGGGCGTGTTTTTCCCGCTATCGTTGATGGGAACGCGGATTGAACTGATTGAACTGATTTACACGGATTTCCTTCTATCGTAATTGTTTTGTGTTATTGGGGAGCTTTGGTTCATAAAAAAGAGGAAGGGTTTTGACATTGTCAAAACCCTTCCTCTTTTTATGATGGAATTATTTTCAATACTCCAACGTCATTAATATTGAGTCAGGCCTTCAGCCTTTCTCGAATTATGTGACAGAAGCTATTAAATAAAATTGGAAATTGAAGGAAGAAGTTAATCTATGGTTTTTTTCGCGATTGAATTTTAAGCGAAGCGAAAAATCTCTGCGCCTCTCGCGTACCACTACGTTAGTGGGAATCTCAGCGCCTCAGCGCCTCCGCGTTCAAAACCACTTTAAAGGGAAAGCCTACAAATAAAAAGGCATAAAGAAAAGGCTAATCCAAACAGCAAATATAATTACCCCAAGGATATACGAAAATATATTAATAGAACCGACTGTGTTATCTCTCATAATGTAAGAAGTTGTTTACTAAATTTAAGTATTCCAATAATTGCTCCGAATTAGCTTCGAAATGCTCAAAAAACGAATGGTTGTGTGGAAATTGCGTGGAATACTTACCTTTTATGGGAGAAGAGAACGGCTTATATTAGTGCTTCGTTCTGTATGGAAAGGTAATGTGGCCGGAAGGTAGTAAAATATTATTGGATGTGAGGAAGCGTTCGAAGGATCGGAAAGCCCGCAGGGACTTCCGGTCTTTATATCGCGCTAGAGGGAAAACTTCCGTCTTCGGTCTTCGGACTTCCGTCTCTTTTTCACTAACTTCACTCCCACAACATCCACCATGAGATACTTCACAAAACTTTCATACCTAGGCACCAAATACTCCGGCTGGCAACGACAACCCAAAGCCATGACCGTACAAGAAAAAGTAGAGGATGCCATTGCCACTGTACTCCGACAGGAAGTACCCGTAGTCGGCTGTGGCCGCACTGACGCAGGTGTACACGCATTGCACTATGTGTTGCATTTCGATTTTGAAGAAGGCTTGCCCGATGATTTTATTTTTCGATTAAATCGAATCTTACCAAAAGACATTGCTGTTCAAAAAGTAAACGAAGTGAAGGCCGATGCGCATGCCCGTTTTGATGCCAGCCATCGCGCCTATGAATACCGTATTGGTCCAGCCAAAAATCCCTTTACGATCAACACCGCTTTTTTCTATCCCTTCTTTCACAAACTGGATCGGGATAAAATGCAAGCCGCCGCAAAATTACTAAGCGAGCAAAAAGAATTCTTCCCTTTCTGCAAATCCAATACCGATGTAAAAACAATGGAATGTTCCATCTTCCGCTCCGAATGGATTTTCAAAGAAGATGAAATGATTTACGAAGTGGCAGCCAACCGCTTTTTGCGGGGCATGATTCGCCTGATTGTCGGTATGAGTTTGAATGTAGGATTGGGGAAACTGGGTATCGCAGAAGTGGAAGAGGCCTTGGCGAAGCAGGAGCGCTTGCGAAAGAGTTACAGCGTGCCGCCGCAGGGCTTGTATTTGAAGGATATACTTTATCCTTATACGTTTGGGGTGGAGGTTGGGATTCCGGGATAGCTTTTGCTTCGACTACGCTCAGCCGGCGCTATCCTATACCACCTTTCTCATACGTGTAAACTGGTCTCCCATCAATACACATCATAAAGCAAATAAAATCGAGCGGCGCCGGCTGAGCGAAGCCGAAGCCAAGCCTCCAACGTTAGCGGGAAAATTGAGATGGCCATTGCCATTTTGATTTAGTACAGCGGAAACCCCTGCATAAAGTCATGAATCTCCTGCTTCGTTTTCGAAATCAATTCCTCATTCTCCATATCATTCACAATCGCATCAATCCAGTCCACAACTTTCAAACAATCACTTTCAACAAAACCACGTGAAGTAATCGCAGCGGTACCAATGCGCATTCCTGAAGTAACAAATGGAGATTCTGTATCGAAAGGCACCATGTTTTTGTTCACGGTAATTTCGGCTCGAACCAAAGCATTCTCCGCCTGCTTACCCGTAATACCTTTTGACCGCAAGTCGATCAACATCAAATGATTATCGGTACCACCAGAAATAACTTCGTATCCTTTTTCAACAAAAGCTGCACACATCGCCTGCGCATTTTTAATGACTTGCTGACCATAAGTTTTAAACGAAGGTTGCAAAGCCTCATAAAATGAAACCGCCTTAGCCGCAATCACGTGTTCCAATGGCCCGCCCTGCATACCAGGAAAAACACCAGCGTTTAAAATCGCTGACATCTTGATCGGACTACCTTTCTTAGTGGTACGTCCCCAGGGGTTGTCAAAGTTTTTGCCCATCATGATGATGCCGCCTCTCGGGCCTCGGAGTGTCTTGTGGGTAGTAGAAGTTACGATATGGCAGTGTGGCAATGGATTGTCCAATAGGCCAGCAGCAATCAAACCAGCAGGGTGCGCAATATCTGCCAAAAGCAAAGCACCCACTTTATCTGCGATAGCACGAAAGCGCGCGTAATCCCATTCACGGGAGTACGCGGAAGCCCCACAGATAATTAATTTAGGTTGTTCTTTGATTGCAGTTGCTTCTACTTTATCCATATCAATCCGACCCGTCTCTTTTTCTACCCCATAGAAAGAAGGCGTGTATACCTTTCCGGAAAAATTGACCGGAGAACCATGCGATAAATGACCACCATGAGAAAGGTCAAAGCCTAAAATTTTATCACCAGGTTGAAGGATAGCTAAAAATACAGCGGCATTAGCTTGCGCACCAGAGTGAGGCTGCACATTGGCATATTCGGCTCCAAACAATTCTTTTAGGCGGTCTATAGCCAATTGCTCCACTTTATCTATCACTTCGCAGCCACCATAATAACGCTTGCCGGGATAACCCTCCGCATATTTATTGGTGAGGCAGGTTCCCATCGCTGCAATAACCTCAGCAGAGGTGAAATTCTCAGAAGCGATTAACTCAATTCCGTTGCGTTGGCGGTCAAGTTCGTTTGAAATCAGGTTAAATAACTGCTTGTCAGCATACATATGTTAAAATTTGTAATATTATTGAGAAATAAGTGGCTTTGGCAACGCTTTTGCCTTATCGATAAGTGGCAAAAGTACAATATTTCTTATTGAATTTGTCCTATGACATTTGGTATTTGAAACCAATGAATGGAGGATATCGGATGAAAGAGTACATGTTTTTATCATATTTGCCGAAATATTACTATATTTTTGAAGAAATTAAGGAGAGCGCCATTTAGGGCTTATTTTGAGAAACATTAGATTAATTATGCACACCACCTTGTCTCGCTTTATTTTATTCGCATTTCTCTTGATGCTGGCCAGTGAAGCAGCAGCAGCTGCTGAGCGCCTGCGTTGTATGTGGAGAGACGATCCGGCCACTACCATGGTGGTAGGTTGGGATCAAACTGCTGGTAACAATCCTGTACTTTACTACGATGATGTTGACTGGGGGATGCATGTTGCTTCTTTCCGATATAGTCAATCGCCAGACCGAACGGTAATTGCAAAAGGAATGAACAATCAATATGTTCGCTTAAGGAATTTAAAACCCAACACCGTATATTATTTCTTTATCGTGGATGGACAAGGGACAAGTAATAAATTTTCATTTAAAACTGCTCCGGATGTTTCTCATGAAAGATTATCAATTGTAGCTGGTGGCGATTCACGCAATTTTAGAGATGCCAGACGAAATGCCAACAAACTGGTGGCAAGATTAAATCCGGACTGTGTAATGTTTGGGGGAGACATGACCGGAGGCGACAGCAGCAAAGAATGGGTGGATTGGTTTAACGACTGGCAGCACACCGTTCACAATGGCCGCCTGATTCCTATTATAGCCACCAGAGGAAATCACGAATATTCTAACAAAACAATTTACAACCTTTTTGATACGCCAACGGAGTCCATCTATTACGGACTCACCTTAGGTGGTGACCTGCTTCGTATCTACACCTTGAATTCACTGATCGCCAGTGGAGGTAATCAAAAAGTTTGGCTTGAAAACGACTTGAACTCCAATCAGCATTGTATTTGGAAGTTTGCTCAGTACCATTATGCGATTCGCCCACACACCAAAGCTAAAGCAGAAAGAAATGGACAGTTGAAAAACTGGGCAAAACTATTTTATAAATATGGTTTGAAATTGGCGATGGAATCGGACGCACATGTTGTGAAAGTAACGCATCCGGTTCGTCCATCAAGAGAGTCGGGGAGTGAAGAAGGTTTCATTCGTGACGATCTACGAGGTACCGTTTACGTAGGTGAAGGTTGCTGGGGTGCTCCCATCAGAAAAAACAACGATGACAAGAGCTGGACAAAAGCAAGTGGTAGTTTCAACCAGTTTAAATGGGTCTTTGTTGACCAGCATTCAGTAGAAGTCAGAACCATAAAAACAGATAATGCAGATATGGTTGATTATGTAGATTGCGAAAATCGTTTCTATCCTCCTGTAAACTTAGATGTCTGGAATTCAAATGGCGAACCGGTTACTTATTTGAGCAGAAGCTACGGTCCTACTTTAGTGCAGGTAGAACCTCAGCGTTCGAATACTTCAATTGTTCAAAACTCCAACCTGTCTGCCGGTCAGGCAGGTTCCAATTCCAATTCACATTCCAATCCCGTTCGTCAGACTCCAGTAAAAAAAATCATAACGTCGGGGAGGCCAATAGAAGTTTATGAAAGTAAAATAAGCCAAACGGATGGTCAAAATTTTGTAAGCTGGAAAACAATGCACGAATCTGATAGCCGACTTAAGTTTGAAGTACAGCGGGCAAAAGATGGTGTTGATTACCGAACTTTTGCGATCGTAAGTAGTCGGGGAGAGCTTGGGCGCAAGGCGGTAGAAAAAGATTATAAAATCAAAGACGAAACAAATTACGCTGGAAAAGATTTAACGTATCGGATAAAAGAGGTTCGACCAAGCGGCACCGTCATTTACCACAAAGTAAAATTTGAACCGCTAGCAAAAAAAGAAACACTGGAAGAAATTGTCAAAGTGAATCTGACACGCAATAAAAATGTCTTATCACCTGATCCGGAAACGGGCTTATTGAAAGTGAAATACAATCTTGAAAAAGCGGGTGATGTAAAAATTCGTTTGATGGATACCACAAGTAAAGAATACTCCAGAAGTTTTTACACCAATCAAAAGTCAGGTAACTATTTGAAGTCAATTGACATGAGCAAAATGCCTGATGGTCATTATTTGTTGATTATCCGAAAGGAGAATGAGATTGATGAGATTGCTATTGAGAAAGCTTAGTAAATGGCAATGGCAATCACAAGTTCAATGATGCTTTAGTTTATTCCTACTTTTAATTCAATAACCTGCCTTCTTGTTCGTTTTTTAAACTTCCTACTTCGTGGTTGAATAAACCATTCAGGTTATTAGCTGCTGGATCTTCTAAGCGGCTAAGTAAAATTTAACCGCCTTTCCACATCAATCCTCCTGAATGCCGTGACGAAATATAGAAGGGCGCAGGTCTGCATAAAGTTGCTTTCTCTACGAAACCATAAGCGTCAAGCTATCGAAAAAAATGGATTTTCTAACGGATGCACAAAAGTGGACGGATGACAAATTAGATCAAGATCTATTGACAGATGGATATGTCTATTTTGAAAATGCCAATGTTAAGCTCAAGAAAAAGAATAGAGAATTACTGATGCAATTGTTAAATCCTACTTTTTCTGGAAAAGTAAAGATCTATCATGATCCTCTGGCTAAAGAAACAATGGGTGGAGGTATTAAACTCGCTGGAGGACACGCCAAATCTTATTTCATTAGAATCGGTGATGAAACCGCCTACAAAGTGAAGAAGAAAAGTTACAAAACAGAATTTGTACCATTGTGGAAAAAATGTAAAGTTTTATCCAAAATGAGTTCAAAGAATATCGAGTGGAGTGATTTAACCAAGCACGTTGTTCAGTACACGGAGTGTGCGGACTAACCCACAAGCTTAGAAATTTACGTTACGTTTTGATAAGGCTACACTTTCTGTTATCATTTGGATTCAGAAAATGTAGCCTTTTTTAATTCTTTTGCCGATGTAGAATGGTTTAGTAAAGGAAGTAAAAAGTCACTAAGCAATCTCCGTTATCAAATCCGCCTTACTTTTTCTAACCTTTTTAAGATCGACCAACCAATCTTTATCTGCCTGTCTATACCCTAATGTCAACATCACACAACTTTTCAGCCCCTTTTCTTTTAAGCCCAGTATCTCATCTAATTTCGCTGGCTCAAAACCTTCCATCGGTGTTGCGTCAACCTTTTCATAAGCCGCAGCAATTGTTGCATATCCTAAAGCAATATAGGCTTGTCTAACCGCATGGTTAAAGTTTTCTTCCGCATCCTTTTGAGGGTAGCTGTTTAGTAACTGTTGCCGATAATTTTCCCAACCTTCGTTTTTAAATCCTCTAATCTCATTCGTCAGGTCGAATTGTTTATTGATCCGGTCCGCAGTATAAGTGTCCCAGGCAGCAAACACTAAAAGATGCGAACAATCTGTTACCACCGATTGATTCCAGGCGATAGGTTTAATCTTTTCTTTCACTTCCTGATTCGTAATGACAAAAACTTCAAAAGGCTGCAATCCACTGGATGTTGGAGCAAGCGATATTGATGCTATAATAGGGTCAATTTTTTCTTGAGGTACTTTTTCGCCATTCATGGCTTTAGCGGCGTAACGCCAATTTAATTTATCTAGTAATTCCATTTTTATGATTTAATTTAAACAACTTCACCTCTTTAATTAGGCAGTTGTGCATAGTACAGTGTAATAGTTTTACTTCAATTCTTTCAATAAAGTATTAGCGGCTAATTTGCCTAATTCATTTGAAGCTAAAGGACTTGCTCCTGTGATTAACTTTCTATCCAAACAAACAGTATCGTCTGACTTATTGTTCATTATTTCAGTTCCTAAATTCTTCAGGCTTTCGCTTAAGCCCCATGGCATATGTCCTGGTAAATATCCAATCATAGGTGTTTTTTTATCTACAGAATCTGGGAATACAGCCATTTTGTAGCCTTCATATAGGAATTTTTGATTGTTTAACGTGGTGCTGAGAAGGGCACCTGGCCCGTGGCAAAGGGTTATTGTAAACAAATCGTTTTCATGTGCCCAGTTCAAGGTTTTACCAACATTTTTGTCTTCCGGAATACCTAGCATAGCACCATGTCCACCAGGTACAAACACTGCTGCGTAAGAAACAGAGTTGGAGAAGGAGGTATCAACAAATTTTTGCAAGTTTTTAGGCCGCTCAAAATTTGGCTTGAATTCATTGTAGATAGATTTGACGTGTTCGTCTTTTTCTGGGAAAGCCCACATTTCAAAAACTACTGGCTTTCCAGTTGGGGTGGCTATTTCAAAATCAAAACCTGCGTTTCTTAAATGGAGCATAGGAACAAGCGCTTCTACTGGATGGTTTCCGGTAGAAAACATTTTACCATTTTGCATGGTCATGTTTTTTTGTTCAGTAAAAATGGCTAAAATTTTCGACCGCTTCCCTTTGTATTTTGTGTATGAAATATTTTCGAAATCCGTCTTGTCAGCAGTTGCTAACTTTAAAGCTATTTTTGAAGGACTGTACGATCCATCGGATTCTAATTTTGGAGCGAGACCTAATATTCTTTTTAACATACCAATATTTTTTAGTTCCTAAATAAAGACACAAAAGTAATACTTAGTTGAAGCCTAAAAATTGATGTATGGTAAGAAATTACTTTTTATTTTTTTCAACTCTAATCCGACTCAAACTTTCTTGCGTGATGCCCAAATAAGACGCGATGTGATAATTTCGGGTAAACTGCTCGATGTCAGGATATTGTTCTAAAAACAAATCATATCTTTCTGAAGCAGTCAATTGTAATTGATTCAAAATTCGTTTGTATAAACTTACCACATGCCGTTCTAAAAGATTTCTCAGAAAGGGTTCGAACTCGGGGAAAGGTGTAAATATGCTGTTCAGTTTTTCAGCATTAAATTCAATGACGGTAGATTTTTTAAGGCATTCTACCGTTAAGGTGGCGGATTCATTATTGTGAATAGCGATATAATCACTTATCCACCAATTCTTAATACTAAACTGTAGGGTATGCTCTTTGCCGTTTTTGTCGATACAGTATGATCTTAAACAGCCATCAGTCACAAAATATATTTTGCTTACATTTTGGCCTTGCTGGATTAAGACGGTCTCTTTGGGAAAGGTTTTTTTCGTTGAAATAGAAAAAAGATATTCTTCAGCTTCCATACTTAAATCCTGGATGCTTTTTACTTTTTGGATTAATTCTTTCAAGGCTTAATTTTTTAGGGTTCCTTGTAATAATTTTTGACCTGAGCTCAAGCATAGACATATCGCTTCTGGCGCCTTATTTTCAGATGCTATAGAATCTCTAATATATGATTTTTACCTGAGCTTAAAAAGGTATGGTAGTGATAGAGAACAATCCCGCTAATGTTTCACTTCGTTAGCGGGATTATACTTGATACGGCCTTGCTTTACGCATTCATATCCACGATAAAACAAGGCATAAAAAAAGAGCTTGCTGGAATTAACCAACAAGCTCTTTTTTATTTATGAGTTGTAACTACTAGTAGTTGACACCCAAAGCCTTCAACGTTTGCATATCCAACTGACCTACAGGTAGGTTGTTGTCTTTTTGAAACTTAGTCAAAGCCGCTTTAGTACGTACACCTAGTACGTTATCAGCTGCACCAGCATCATATCCTTTAGCGTTAAGAGCGCTTTGGATCTGACGGATAGTGTAACCAGTTACTTTGTCTCCACAAAGTACTTCTCTCCACTCAGTGAATCCACCTTTCTTAACAAGATTTCTTCTTGTTACTGTAGCGTACTCAGCAGGAACTTCGATCGTTCTTGTAGAAGCAGGAGCTTTAACGACACGACGTGAAGTTGAACCATACTCAGCAGGAATCTCGATAACACGGATACAGTCACCAGTTCCAGTTGAACCAGCTCCTCCACCAGCAGCAGCAGCACCAGTGTCAGCAGTATAACCATCAGGACAACCTACACGGTTAGTTGTAGTGTAAGAAGAAGTCTGCATTGGCTTACGATCAACTCTTGTAGAAGCAGGCGTTTTAACTACTGTGAAAGTACGAGTTGTGTACTCAGCAGGAATTTCAACTGTACGAGTAGAAGCAGGCGTCTTAACTACTTTCTTAGAAACAGTACCGTATTGAGCAGGAATCTCAACAACACGAGTAGATGCAGGCGTATCAATTACTTTCTTAGAGATCGTCTTGTACTCAGCAGGAATTTCAACTTGACGAGTAGAAGCCGCAGTCTTTACAGTGTTGAAAGTACGTGTACCGTACTCAGCAGGAATTTCAATTGTACGAGTACAGTCGTCACCAGAATCAGTGTAACCGTCAGCACAACCAACTCTAACTTTCTTAGAGATCGTTCTGTATTGAGCAGGAACTTCAACTAGACACCAAACTAAACAGTCGTTAGGGTCAGCAGATAAACAGTTTCTGTCAGCTTTCTTCTTTACCCACTTAGTCGATGCAGGAGAAGTTTCAATAGTTTCAGTTTGAGTTTCGTACTTAGCAGGAACTCTTTCGATACGAGTAGAAGCTTCCTTAGTAACGTACTGCTCAGTTTGTCTTTCGTACTCAGCAGGAACAGTAGAGGTACGGTAAGTAACAGGCTTAACCATTACTTGCTCAGTGACAGTCTTGTAAGTAGCAGGAATAGTCTCGATACGAGAAGAAGCTGCTTTAGTCATTACTTGCTCAGTTACAGTTTCGTAAGTTGCAGGAATAACTTCGATACGAGAAGAAGCTGCTTTTTTCAATACTTGCTCCGTTTGAGTTTCGTAAGTAGCAGGTACAGGAGATTCTTTGATACAATCGCAGTTTCCGCCATCAGCAGCTGATCCGGCGCCAGTTCCACCACCAGCACAGCTAGGGTCAACGTGGTATCCGTTAGGACATCCTACAACATATTGGCTGGTAGAAGTGTCGTATTTAGCAGGCACTCGCTCGATACGAGAAGAAGCTGCTTTAGTCATTACTTGCTCAGTAGCCGTACCATACTCAGCAGGAATAACCTCAGTACGAGAAGAAGCTGCTCTTACCTGAACTTGTTCAGATACAGTTTCATACTCATCAGCGATTAAACACTTAGCGTAGCATTTACCTGGCTCTTGAGAAATAGGCATGTCGCCTGGTTGTGCAAAAGAAACCATTGCACAGAACAAAAACATTGTCGTGAAAATAATGCTCAATTTTTTCATAATTGAATTAATTGGTTTGATAAAGAAATAATTGTAATGTTGTTTTATAAAAAATCTTGTATAAAGTCTAAACAGATTTTCTAAGCGACCGCAAATCTAGATGATTTTTTTCGGATAGCATAAAAAATGCTTAGTTATAATTTTAGTTGGGATTTCATTGTCTGGTAAAGTAGAGATGGGTTTGATTTTCCCATTCCTAAACAGAATATTAATCTCTTCTACTTTTGGGTTGTAAGCGTTATTTTCTTCGCTTCCATGATACACCAAATAATCTAAGTCCTCGGGATTAATATCGAATTGTGCAGTGATTTTTAGACGCACACTTTCCAAATAGTCACGCGTAAAAGGCAATCTTTTTAGCTCAGTTTTAAAAAGGTTTCGATTTAAAATACTTGTGGCCAAATACGATAAAATCAAATCTTTGTTCTTTTGAAAACTTTTTAAGGCAGCTAAAATATCGACATCATCTAAACTTGAAAAATTATCCAAAAGCTCTTTCCTCGAAAAGTCTTTTAAAATCAGCTGTTTATTCATAAAAAAAGCAAGATTTTTTGAGATGTTGATGGCTTTTTTCGTTTCAACCAGCTCTTTTGCCCGTTTTAAAGTGTGTATCAACATTTGCTCTGCTCCAAGGCAGGTTTTATGCAAATACACTTGCCAGTACATCAACCTTCTGGCAATCAGAAACTTTTCAATCGAATAAATACCTTTCTCCTCCACTACCAACCGTTCGTCACGGACATCAAGCATTTTGATAATCCTGTCGTAGCCAATTACACCTTCATAAACTCCTGTAAAAAAGCTATCCCTGTTAAGGTAGTCCATTCGATCCATATCTAATTGACCAGAAACAAGCTGGTAAAGAAATTTCTTCGGGTACTTGTTTGTAAATATTTCAATGGCCATGTCTAACTGTCCGTCAAAAACGTCGTTGAGCTCCTCCATAAAGAGGATGGACAAGTCTTCATGGTGTAAATCTATCAAAGCATGTTCTAATGCATGTGAAAATGGGCCGTGCCCAATATCGTGCAGTAAAATGGCGATGGAGACACCCTGAGCTTCCTCATCTGTTATCTCAACTCCTTTCGAGCGCAGCACATCAATAGCCTGAGTCATTAAATGGAAAGCTCCCAGTGCATGGTGAAATCGGGTATGTAAAGCGCCCGGATAGACCAAATAAGTGAATCCTACCTGTGAGATTCTTCTCAATCGCTGAAAATAAGGATGATCCACTAGATTCAGAATAAGGCCCCGGGGGATACTTATAAATCCATAGACAGGGTCATTGAAGATTTTTTTTCGAATCATATTACAAAATTAGGGCATATTTTCAAATACATGGCGAAAATAAGATTATTTAGCGATGATCTACAAAAAATCGATATTCATCAGAGCTAAAGAACTACCTTTAAAGTATTATGCAGCTCCCTAAGAAATATCTGACCTTGCGAAGGCGTTAAGCTTTAACTTTTCAAATGGGGGAAACAAAACTTTTTTTGCACCCGCTTTTCATCTTATTAGACTGTTAAGACTCGTTTTGGGTTGCTTGAATGTTGGTAACTAAACACGTTTTTCATGATTGGTGGCAGGTTATTGAAAATAAATACAGTAACAAACTAACAAACAACGAGTTAAATAATTTTATTAATCAAATTTGTTAAAACAAAATTTGGTTAACTTCTTAGAAACTATTATTTAAAACAGCTTCAATACTATTTTTACAACTTCTTCAATTAAAATCAACCGAATTCAATGGAAAATATTAAAATCTTGTGGGCAGACGATGAAATTGACCTTCTCAAGCCTCAAATGTTGTTTCTTAAGCAAAAAGGATACGACGTCACGGCTGTTACTAATGGTCATGATGCGCTGGAAGAATGTGAAGAGAATACTTTTGATGTAGTTTTCCTGGATGAATCTATGCCAGGGTTGACTGGATTGGAGACGTTGGCTAAAATCAAAGAGGCTAACCCCGTCATGCCTGTTGTCATGATCACTAAAAATGAGGCAGAAAACGTCATGGAAGAGGCCATCGGCTCCGAAATCACCGATTATCTGATCAAACCGGTCAACCCAAACCAGATTTTGCTGACGCTAAAAAAGATTATTGACAAAAAGGAATTGGTGCGGGATAAGAACAGTTCGGACTACCAACAGGAGTTCCGTCAGATTCTAATGCAAATTAACGGTGGCCTTTCCATGACCGAATGGGCTGATGTGTATAAAAAGATTATCAACTGGGAATTGAAACTGGATGAATCGGATACCACTCAGATGTCTGAGATTCTTACCATGCAAAAGACGGAAGCCAACGCGGAGTTTTCTAAGTTCATCATGAGAAATTATGAAGACTGGATCAACGACAACACGAAGGACGTGCCCATCATGTCGCACAACCTGATGCGCAAAAAAGTTTTTCCGGAAGTAAACGATGAGGTACCTACGGTTATGCTGCTACTTGACAACCTGCGCTTTGATCAGTGGAAAACCATCGAACCCATCGTCAGTGAATTATTCCGCGTAGAAGAAGAGGATTTCTTCTACAGTATTTTGCCAACTACAACACAGTATAGCCGTAACGCTATTTTTTCTGGTTTGATGCCTGCGGATATCTACAGGCACTACCCGGATAAATGGCTCAACGACAACCAGGAAGGTGGAAAGAATATGCACGAAGATGAATTTTTGGGCGACCAGATTGGAAGAGCTTTCCGCAAAGAAGTTAAACACAGTTACACCAAAGTAACCAGCGTACATAAAGCAAAGTTGATGAATGATAACATTCTCAATACCCTGCAAAATAACTTAACGGTTATCGTTTATAACTTCATCGATATGCTGTCACATGCACGTACCGAAATGGAAGTGCTCAAAGAATTAGCTGGTGATGAAGCGGCTTATCGTTCGCTGACAAAATCATGGTTTTTGCATTCGCCATTGTGGAATGCTTTGCAGAAAATTGCAGAACGTGATGTGAAATTAATTATCACAACTGACCACGGAACCATTCGTGTAAAAACGCCTTCCAGAGTAGTCGGAGATCGTGAAACAACAACCAACCTACGTTACAAAGTAGGTCGTAATTTGCAGTATGATAAAAAGGATGTTTTGGATTTTAGAGACCCGTCAAAGGTGATGCTTCCAAAGCCAAATGTTAGTTCAACTTTCATTTTTGCCAAAGAAGATAAGTTCTTTTTGTACCCGAATCGATACAATCATTTCCACAACTATTACAAGAATACTTTCCAGCATGGCGGTATCTCTCTGGAGGAGGTTATTTGTCCGGTGGTGCGCTTGCGCTCTAAGACGTAATATCGTTGATGAGACACGGATTTTTTTGCGTATTAAGATCGGTAAGCGCTTTCGCGAAGCAAAGGGATTGCCGAGCTGAGGTATTTAAATTGAGCGCTTCTTTTTAGCACCTCAGCTCGGCAATCCCTCCGATTTGATAAATCAAAGGAGTGCTTACCGATCTTTAATACACGATAAAAGAAAAAATCCGTGTCCCATTCCTATTCCGCAATAGCATCAAGCAACTGCTCCGCCACCCTAGGATGTGCCTTAAGATACCGATCCAGCTTCTTAGATCGGGAAATAAAAACAATCCTTTTTCCAAATTCACCGGGCTCTTTAAGGTACACATGAATGGTGTAGAATGCCCAGAAATCACGCTCTTTTATCTGAGAGATGGAGGGATAAGTATATCGGTAAGTTTTAAAATAATTGGAAACATACATGAAGTCTTCATCCATGTCTACTCGCTTGAGTTGCATAAGAGTAAAGTAAAAAAAAATGCATCCGGAAATAAAAAAAAGAGGTATTCCGATTTTATAAATAGTAGCTACTTTCGCAATAAGAGTCACCAGTGTAAACATCCCAAAAAAAGCCATCCAAAGTGTTGGAATGAATAGCTTGAAAAACATGGTAAGACCAGACGAAATATTTTGCATTTTCTAATAGTAATTTTTTTAACTGTTTCGCGAGCTCCTTGACAAAGCAAGCGTGTTATGTCTTAGGCGAAAGGACTAAGTGCTTGGTCAAAAATCGAGTCGTATCTGCCAAATTTATTTGGCTGGATCACCAACTATCTGGTTTTTAAGCAATTATAGCCTAGTAAATAAATTAGTGGGATACCCCCATGAAAGGCAGATTGTTATTCCAACCGTTTCGCCTCCTCAGCCACCACATTTTTCTTGTGTACTCGCTTCGATATGAAAATACTAGCCTCATAAAGTATGTACAATGGAAAGCCGATTAAAAGCTGCGTGATGACATCCGGCGGCGTAATGACTGCCGCTAAAAGCAGAATTAGAATAAACGCATGGCGTCGATACTTGCGCATAAATTCTGGCGTAACAATCCCAATTTTTGATAAAAAGTAAACGACCACAGGAAGTTGAAAGACCAGACCCGTTGGTAAGGTAAACATGATCATATAGTTAATGTAGGAGGCAAAAGAGGGATTAGAAACAACACCTTCAAGCTCATAGCCCACCAAAAAATTAATGGTAAACGGAGAGATGATATAATAGCCAAATAAGACGCCAGAGAAAAAAAGCATGGAGCATATAAACACAAAACCACGTGCAGCTTTTTTCTCGCTATCTATTAGGCCTGGTTTGATAAATCTCCAGATTTCCCAAAATATATAAGGAACAGACAGCGCAATCCCAATCATCAAAGCTACTTTTATATTGGTAATAAAAACTTCTCCCATCTGTACACCTTGAAGCTCAAAATCTTTAGGAATTAAGCACAGTCGATCTCCAAGTCCAACCGCATTGGATAGCCAACAAACAGCTCTATAAAACAAAAAGTCAGGATCTCTCGGAGCAAAAATGATGTGCTTAAAGATAGGAGTACTGGCAGCAAAAGCCGCGATGGTAAACACCAAAACAGATACACAGGCACGAATGATGTGCCACCGCAATTCTTCCACATGCTCCAGAAATGACATTTCCTTTTCTTCCGGAACAGCATCTACATCTACTTGGTCTAAAGGCATAGATTATTATTTGCTGCAAAAATACAAATTACTTGCTCAATGTATTACATACTTGTGAATCTTTGTTCATTCGTCAACTTTTTTGCGACAGTAATGAAATATGGGTGGATGTTGGATGTTTTTTACGTGCGCTTTGCTACGCCTACGCCAGATCCTACGCCAAGGCTTCGGCTCCTAAAAAAGGCTTCGGCTCCTAAGAAAGGCTTCGGCTTCTAAAAAAAGCTTCGATGTATGCAGGCCGTAAAGGATGTTAGTTCTCGTCTAACGGTGAACCCGTCTGGCGAAGCGCCAGCCAGGCTCCGTCTACATCATACAGGGCTACTGTTAGACGAGAACCAACACCCTTCGCCAGCCTCTGGCTGGTCGAAGCAACATCCAACATCCAGCCTGATTTCATCAATTAAGTTACTGAAGTGTTACTTTTTAAATAGAACCTCATTATGTTGGTGTAATTATTTAGAAAGGGTATAAAATACGCTTGCTGAACTTGCCTAAAGATTCTACTGAAAAAACTTACTTAACTGAATACTAGATCCTAGTTGTTGGATACTAGACGGATGCCCATGCCTTCGTATTACTTCGGCATACAAACTCGATCACTGCGTACTACGTGATCCAGTATCTAGCACCCGCTATCCAGTATCAGTATCCGAGATGCCTACAGTCGCAGGAAGTTTCCAACTTCTCGCTTCCAACTTCCAACGCTGAGTTGTTAGCAACTCAGCACATTATTAATTTAAAACACCATTGCTATGTCTATTCCAAAAGAACCCCGGCAGCTTATGATCAACCTGATGTATCTGGTTTTGACGGCCCTTTTAGCGCTAAATGTATCCGCTGAAATTCTAAACGCGTTTCTATTAATGAACGACAGCCTCACAGAAAGTAGTCAAATTACCGGGCAATCTAACAATAAACTGATGGACGCTATCACCACACAGGCTGATACCTATCAACAGTTTGAACCCTTTCGGGTAAAAGCACAGGAGGCACAGGTTATTGCCAAAGAATTTGAATCCTATGTCGAAGCCATCAAAAAAGAATTGGTTGACCTTTCAGGAGGCTACGATGAAGAAAACCAATTGAAGGGAATCAAGAACAAAGATGTCACCACCCGTATGATGGTGATCGAAGGAAAAGGAACAGAACTAGATGCCAAAGTGAAAGAAGCGAGAGAGAAATTTTTGGAATTGGTAGAAGGGGAAGATCGTCCAGGTCTGGAAGGAAGTATACCTCTAAAGCAAGGGGTTATTCCGGAAGGTTCGGATAAAAAAGATTGGGCACAATTTACTTTTCAGCAAATGCCTATAGCTGCCGTTTTACCCATTTTGAGCAAACTGCAAAACGATGCAAAAGTAGCCGAAACTACGTTACTCAATCACTTCCTCGAAAAAACAGGAATCGCCTACAAACCCGACGAGTTTGAAGCCGTAATTTCTTCCGATAAAAGTTACGTGATAAGAGGGGAGTCCCTAAACGCAGAAGTCTTTTTGGGCTCCTACAGCTCCTCTGTTGACAACATGACCATTTTCGTAAACGGCCGTAACTATCCCGTCAGAAACGGAAAAGCAAAAATAGATTTGCAACCAAACGAAATCGGTCAAAAAGTGCTGAAAGCAAAAATAAGTATGAAAGATCCCTTAACCGGAAAAGTCAAAACCTACAACAAAGAATTCGTCTACGAAGTGGGCGAACGATCCGTGACCGTTTCTGCCGATAAAATGAATGTCTTTTATATGGGTGTCGACAATCCACTCTCCATTTCAGCGGCTGGTGTGGCGAGCGCACAAGTGAAAGTGGATGCTTCTACTGGACTGAATATCAATAAAGTCAAAGACGGCAAGTACATGGTAAAAGCCAATAAACCCGGTATCTCAAAAATCACTGTTTCCGGAGGCGGACTCGAACCCACTGTTTTTGAATATCGCGTAAAGCCCATTCCAAATCCAACCCTCTTTTTAGGGAATAAAAAAGGTGGCCCTGTAAGCCCTGGCGAATTAAAAGTCTACAATCGCTTGAGCCCCATTATCGAACGCTTTGATTTTGAAACACGTTGCAGAGTCGTTGGCTATGAAATGACCAGAGTACCAAAAGGAAAAGACATCATCGTAGTCGACAACCGCGGCGAAAAATTTGCTACCAAAACAAAACGCGTTCTCAGCAATGCCAAAGCCGGCGACACGGTCTACTTCGACAAAGTAAAAGCAAAATGCCCCGGCGACAAACACGAACGACAACTCAACGGAATGGTTTTTCATGTTCGCTAAATAAGGTTTGAAGGAGTTAAGGTTTGAAGGTTTGAAGGAGTTAAGGTTTGAAGGACACACGATCGCGGACTCCGCAAGTCGCGTGCCCTTCAAACCCTCAAACCTTCAAACCTTCCCCCCTTCAAACCTCCCCCCTCCAAACCTGCCCCCCTCGCTCCACTAACACCAAAGAAAAATTACTACTACTTTAATAAATCACTAACGCTTCAAAAAAAATAAACCATGCAAAAAATAACAGCACTCTGTCTAATAGCCTGTTTCTGCCAGACAGTATTAAACGCACAAGCCCTTGACGACATCGTGAAAAGAACCACCCTCAAAGAACGCAACGTGCTCGCCCACGCCCCCATCCGCGAAGCAGACATCATGTGGGAAAAAAGAATCTGGCGCGTCATCGATACCCGCGAGAAAATGAATCAGGCTTTTGTCTATCCCGATGCGCCGTTCTTCAAAGTGTTGCAAAGTTCAGCACTCAATGGCGACGTCTCTTTGTACAGCGCAGAAAACGATAAGTTCTCTCAACCCATGAAAGAGGATGAGATTGAATCGGTATTTTTCCAAACGGATACCGTTACTACCATCGATCCGGAAAGCTATAATGAATCGATAGCAGTAATCACCAACGAAATCAACTGGGAAGAAATAAAACGCTTTCGCGTAAAAGAAGTCTGGTTTTTTGATTCCAATACCTCTAGCCTCAAAGTTCGCATTTTGGGAATCGCTCCGCTGATGGATGTAATCAATGAGGACGGCAGCTTCCGCCATGAAAAAGCACTCTTTTGGGTCTACTACCCGGAGGTTCGGGAGCGACTGGCCAGAGAGAAGGTATATATGGTAGGGAATGACGCTGCTTTGCAAAGTTGGGATGACATTTTCCAGATGCGCTATTTCAGCAGCTATATCTATAAAGCGAGTAATATGCAGGACAACCGCTTGCAGGATGTCTACTCCGGAGTCGAATTGCTGCTCGAAGCTGATAAAATCAAGCAGGAGCTATTCAATTTTGAACATGATTTGTGGTCATACTAGTGATAAAGAGTTTGCTATTCGTAGGTGCTATTTACTGACTAGTATAATTTAGCTGTGAAATTTCCAAAAAAACGTACATTTGCACCGCTGTAAGCTTAAGCAGTTAGTCAAAATTGTGTTTGCAATAACTTTTAATGCATTTTGAACCTAGGCGACTTGCTTTTTTGAAGTAATCCTGCTGGATTGTTTCAAAAAACAAGAGCCTGTCCCGAGCTTGACTCGGGAAAGTATAGGTTTAAAAGGCGCAAAATTATTAGCTAACTTAATTTGACTACCTGCTTCAGTTTGCAGCGGTGTTTTTTATTTTGAAGTTAAACTAGCTAGTCAGCAGCTCAAAAGGTGAGATTTGGTTGGATGTTGGATGTTATTTCGACCAGCCAGAGGCTGGCGAAGGATGTTGGTTCTCGTCTATCGTTGAGCCCCGCATGATACAGACGGAGTTCACCGATAGACGAGAACCAACATCCTTTACGGCCTTGTGCTGCCGAAGCTTTAGCGTAGGAGCGGCAAAGCGCACGTAAAAAACATCCAACATCCAATCTTAAACAGCTGTTGTCAGTTACAATTATACGACCTAACTCACTTCGGTGAAAGGTGTCCAAACAAATGATATATGTTATTAGCGCAGTATTTAGTGATATTCGTAGTTGCCCTGGTAGTTTTACTAAAGGCTTCCGACTGGTTCATTGATTCTGCCGAAGAAATTGGACTCTCTTTAGGAATTTCCCCTTTTATCATAGGTGTAACGATTATTGCATTTGGAACCTCCTTGCCTGAGTTGGCGACTTCTGTGGCCAGTGTATTTGCCGATAATTCTGAGATTGTGATTGCCAATGTGGTGGGCTCCAATATCACCAATATTGCCTTGGTACTGGGATTGGTCGCTATATATGTGAAAGGCTTTGAGATGGAATACAACATCTGGCACATTGATATGCCCTTTCTTTGGGGCTCAGCTTTCTTATTGTACTTCGCTGTTTATGATTTGCAGTTCAGTATTTTTGAAGGGATGCTATTTATCGTTGGGATCGTTCTCTTTCTCTCCTATTCCTTTAAAAGTGATAACGGCGACGGGCAGGAAAAGGTGAAAGCTTCCGGAAAATCCTTCCTGATGTTGATCGTAGGAGGTGTGCTGGTCTGGCTGGGAGCTACTTACACGATAGAAGGTATCACTGGTTTGTCTACCCTGGCGGGAATAGATCCGGAAATAATCGCGGTAACAGCAGTTGCCTTAGGGACCTCACTACCTGAGGTAATCGTTAGCATCAATGCTGCGCGTAAGGGGAAAACCTCTATGGCTGTAGGAAACGTACTGGGCTCAAATATTTTTAATACTTATGTGGTGATGGGGGTTTCCTGTTTCTTTGGCGAGTTAGTCATCCCTGCCAGCTTCCTCGAGTTCAGTCTGCCCATGATGATTGCCATGACGGTACTCTTCGGGATCATCGCGAATAATAAGAAATTTACCAGTTGGGAAGGCGCATTGCTTCTTTTGTTCTATGCCTTCTTTCTTTTAGAGTCACTAAAGTCACTTTTTTAGAGTGCCCAAAACTTGCTTTTTGCGCCAATCCTCAGGGACAACAGCTTTGTAAAACTTCCCTCCATACAATTCCTTAACCTTACATTTATTTTTACTTTACAACTAAACCTGACCTTTGTCACAAACTTTTTGGTGAAAACCGTTAAAAACAGGGGGATTTTATCAGTTGCGAGGATTTTTTTTCTATTTTAGTGTTAGGAGATATAATTTATCTTTTTCACCTCAAACCTCTTATACCAAATTTAGCTTTTAATGTTAAATCATATTATATCAAATGTTGATATGGTGTGCTTGTGCTTTAATTCGATTTGCATAAACCATTTTTAAACTTTCAAAATACTTTAATTATGAAAAAATTACTTTTACTTACATTCTTGTCATTTCTTCTTTTTCCAGGCTTGTCTTTTTCGCAAGCATCGGGTAGTGTAGATTTGGGGAGTGAAATAACAAATAGTGTTACGACAGGTGGATGTTCAAGCGGATGTATACCTGCGGTTTGTTCATCTGCTGCTAATGGAGATCATAGCGTAGAAACTGTTACACTCACAATTACAGGCATACCAGTCGGGAGTTCTGCTGAAATTACATTTACTTCTATTGAATGTGCATCTACCTCTGGATTAGATGGAGGAGACGATATATTTATTGACGGTACTAAGATTTTTGATGGTTCCGGAAATGCTATAGTTGATCAAACTGAATGTGTAGCAGGTGGAGCAGACATTGTTATTGAGTTTACTGTAAATCGTAGAGATGAAGCGATAAATGTTGCTTGGGAATCTGGTGTTACAGACCCCGCCGGAACAGATTGTTTTCTTGAGGTTGTTCCAGTAGAACTTATTTCATTTGATGGAAAAATCAACAATAAAGAAATCGACTTAAACTGGTCAACCGCTTCAGAGGAAAATAACTCACACTTCGAAATAGAACACAGCCTAAACGGTCGTGACTTTACTTACCTTGGTAAAGTAAATGGTGTAGGAACAACATCTGAAGTTCAGAATTATGGATTCACTGATAACGAAGCTACAACCGGCAAAAACTACTACCGCCTACGCCAAGTAGATCTTGACGGAGCCTTCGAATACAGCTCAATCGTAACGGTTACCATGAGAGCAGACGCAGTGATCGAAGTTCGCCCAACCATGGTTACTAGTTTAGTACAGGTTATGTTAGAAGAAGGTTTGACAACAGAGGTAGCACTACAAATAGTAGACATCACCGGTCGTCAACTACAAACCGCAACGATTGCAAAAGGAGCCGTTCAATTCGACCTGGAAGTAAGTAATTTAGAAAAAGGAGCTTACTTCATTCAATTTAATGTGGCTGGTGAAATTATTACTCGTCGTTTTGTGAAGATGTAGTAGAGAAGACGGAAGACGGAAGACGGAAGTTTCCCGTAAAATAGAGAGCCCGCTAACGTAATGTTTACGTTAGCGGGCTCTAGTATTAGAATCTAACAGGATGCACTTCTAACGTATATTTGAAACATATAGTTTTTTAGGAAGATAGCTTTCTATCGTAGAAGAGCGTATAGTTATTTTTGCTAGGAGCAAAAATTAATAGTTCGCAATAGAAAGGAGTGAAATGTAACTCTATTGCGAACTTTAGTTTGCTGCTTGCAGCAAACGTCTATGCGGTCTCTTGCGGTCGAGTACTATTTCCCTAAAAAAACTACGTGTTTCAAAACCGCGTTAGAGGGGAACTCCCGTCTTCGGTCTCCTCTATTTTATCACAGCCTAATTTGGAAGCCCATCCAGAAATTTGTATCTTAGAAATTGTTATTACAAAAAACGATACCATGAAATACCTCCATCTACTTAGTCCCATACTCTTACTCCTGTTTCCAGTCGAAATGAGTGATGCACTCCAACAAAGGGTAGATTTAGACAAAGGACTCATCGCCTACTATTCCTTCAATGATTGTGATGCCCGTGATGAAAGCGGCTATGGTTCTGATGGTGATTTATACAACGTTAATTGCTGGTGCGGAATCGAAGATGAAGGTTTGCTTTTTGATGGGATAAGAAGCTATGTAGAATTTTCCGGTCGCGTCAATAAAGCATTTAACACAACGGACTTTAGCATCTCCTTTTACGTTAAACCCGAACGGGATAATATTTTCCAACAAAGTCTTTTGAGTAAACGAAGTGCCTGTGACAGCATACAGATGTTCGACATCCGCATGGATACCCGCAACAAAAAAATTACGACAGAAGTTTTTGAGAAACCCTACAAATCTTATTCAGATATCTCTCCGGATTATGAAAGTAACGGTTGGGTGCATTATGCGCTGGTCCGTAAAGGGCGCTATGCCTACACCTACATCAATGGGGCGCCACAACGGGAAGGTTTCCGCTGCAGTGGTGTCGATATTTCAAATGAAACCATTCTTTCGTTCTCCAATAGTCCCTGCCTTGGCAGTGGAGGTGCCCGTCGTTTTAAAGGAATTTTAGATGAACTTAAAGTTTACGAACGAGCACTTTCAAGTGAAGAGGTTTTACAGCTCTATGAAGAAATTCCTATTGAGAATGCTAATTCGGATTGTTATACCTAGGCTAATAAAAATTTCCTGTTTCGCAGTTCTTTTTTAGATATTGGATGTTACTACGACCAGCCAGAGGCTGGCGAAGGATGTTGGTTCTCTTCTATCGGTGAACCCGTCTGGCGAAGCGCCAGCCCAACAAGCTCCGTCTGCATCATGCAGGGCTCACCGTTAGACGAGAACCAACATCCTTTACGGGCCTGCATACACCGAAGCTTTTCTTAGGAGCCGAAGCCTTGATCTAGCGTAGGCGTAGCAAAGCGCACGTAAAATAACATCCAATCTCTAACCTCCTCCCAAATTTCATAGACTCGGATGCTGAACAGTACTTCCCACTCCCAAAATTCCACAAACTACTTACCTCCATTTCGATTAAACAACTTACCTTTGCATCGAAAATCAGGCAACTCAGTCTGCCACTTCATTCATTTAACTAAAAATTAGAATTATGTTCGGAGACATGGAAGAAAAGCAAAAACAGCTTCAAATCAAACTATCGGGGATGACAGTAGATGCAGTGTCTGGTGACGGGAAGGTAAAAGTAGCCGTTAGTGCCACACGTGAAGTTAGAAACATTTCTATAGATCCATCATTGATGGAAGATGGCGATGTAGAGCAAATCGAAGACTTTGTAATGGTAGCCATTAATCGGGCGCTCACCCAGGCCGCAGAGCTGGAAGCTCAGGAAGCCCAAAATCTGTTAAAGGACATGCTCCCTCCTGGAATGGGAGGCTTATCTGACATGTTTGGATAAAATATTGCAGTATAATTTTCGTTTATTTGTAGGTGCCTGACCTTAGGCTCTAAGCAGCAAAATTAAAACTCAAACTAACTGATTATCAGTAAGTTATAAATGGTCAATATACATGAAATTTTTCTCAACTCTATTTATTGCTTTTTTGACAGTTACCACTGTCTTTGCACAAGTACCAACTAATGGTTTAGTCGCCTATTATTCATTTGATGATTGTACTGGGTTTGACTTTAGTGGCCAGGGGTCTAATGGAACATTATTCGGTGATAGCTGTGCGATTTGTGGTGTATCCGGTCAGGCTTTTTTCTTCAATGGTCAATTTGCCATGACAGGAGGACCAGCAAACTATATGCTGGCACTGAACCAGGTAAATAACATCTTTGATTTAAATGACTTTTCAGTTAGCTTTTACATGAAATCGACTAATGGACAGGGCAATAAGGATATTCTCTCGAAAAGAGAGGGCTGTAATGATGACAATGCCTTCGCCATTCGTTTTTTGCCTGCAACTAATTCGATTGCTGTAGACCTTAGTGAAAACGCCAGTAAATCCGCTCCTGTTTCCGCTCCTTTAGACTTTGGTCATTGCTGGCAGCACATTGTATTCGTTCGCCAAAATACGCGTTCTTCACTTTATATAAACGGAACGCTGCGAGCAGAAAGTAGTGCGGGGTCAAGAGTAGATATCAGCAACAATGCGGTCTTGAGTATTGCCAACAGTCCCTGCCAGTCCACAACGGAAGTTCCCTTCGCCGGTGTACTGGATGAAATGCGCTTTTATGATCGTGCGTTGGCTGTTAGCGAAATTGAAAGTTTGTACTTTGGACCTGATAAGATTGTCAATAATGACCTAACTGTATTTCTTGGTGAATCTGTCGATCTGGAATCTACGATGAGTTGCGCAAATAATTTTTTATGGCAGCCATCTGATTTTTTGTTGAGTGATGATACTCCAACTACTACTTCAACGCCTACCTCTTCTATCACCTACACCTTGAACTTTACAGAAGACAATGTTTGTATTGCGTTTGATACGGTTCGGATTACGGTTATTGATCCGGCGGATTTGAATTGTGAAGAAGTGTATTTGCCAAAAGCATTTACACCAAATGATGATGGCTTAAATGATACTTATGGTATTAGTAATCCTTATGCCGTTCTAGATCTCATCTCACTTGAAATTTTTGACCGCTGGGGTGCCCGGGTCTTTTTTACGGATGAACCCTTTGGCCGCTGGAACGGTGAGTTTAAGAATGATCCGGTTAATCCGGGGGTTATGCTCTATAAAGTTCGATTCAGATGCAATGGCGAAGAAAAAGTGGATGTAGGAAGCTTGTCTATTATTCGGTAGTTTTTTGCTTAGTTGGCTGATTGTCAGGCTAATGAGGTCGTTGTAAACCTTAATTAGGTGTTAATGTAGCAGGAAAGACTCATAATTATTACTTTTAATCGTTTCCTTTCGTCAAAAAAAACGTCTTAAGGGAGTTACTATGAAAGAATACTTTTTTCTAAAAGGTTTTTCAACGCAATTAATATAACCCTAATGAGTATTACTAAATCGATTTTCCCATTTCTGGTATTTGCTATGCTTCTGCAATCCTGTGGCAGCGATGCCCCTGAAACAAATGCTGAGCCTGACGTACAGGCAGTTATACAAACAACTAGCGGTGCATTAGCAGATGCTAAGTTAGATGCTGCTATCGCTGCCACACCTTCAGAGCTGGAAGCTGGAGAGACAAGAGCAGAGGCCGCTCGTGCATTGAAAATAGAGGAGGATATGGCCAAAAAAACAGCAGTAGATGAAGCTCGTGCTGAAAAAGAAAAACGTCGAATAGAGAAGAAAAAAAGGACTGAGGAAGCGAGCAAAAAAAGGAGAGCAAAAAGAAGAGCAAAAAGAAAAGCAGATAAATTGGCAGCCGAGAAAGCTGCAAAAGAAAGAGCAGCAAAAGGATCCATTGTTTCAACACCAGCTGAAAATGCGACTCCAATTCCTGTCGATTACAACCATAGCAGCAGGAAGCCATCAACTACTAGTAAAAAGTCTGCTCCCACTATTTCTTTTTACAACACTATACACAACTACGGAACAATAGAACAGGGCGATAAAATTGAATACAAATTCAAGTTTAAAAACGTTGGAAAATCCGAACTTGTAGTTATGGATGCAACTGCTTCTTGTGGTTGTACCAAACCAAGTTATCCTTTCATTCCAATTGGTCCGGGTGAAGAAGGCTACATAGGAGTAATCTTTGATTCCAAAGGAAAACTGGGCCGCCAAAAGCCCTCTATTGTCATAACGACTAACGCTGACCCGGCAACATACACCATTTACCTTGAAGGCTACGTCGACTCAGCTGAAGAAAAGAAAGAAGTCAATAATGAGGAGGACAAAAAAGAAATCAAAGACGGAAAAATCAATTAACTGTTGACTTAACTGTTGACTTCCCTCTGAGGTCCGCGTTAAAGGGAAGTCAATAGCTTACAGTCAAATGTCAACGTCAACGTTTATAATAATTTAGCTTAACTTTTGAAGCAATTTGACTATTGGTTAACCTAAAGTATCTTACCTTCGCAGCATACATGCTTATACTATGGTGAATGATGCAACGGGAAGGGTGGAGCACCTTCTTAAAAAATCTAATGCTTTCTTTAAGCAAAGAAATCTTCCTCAGGCTACGACACTTGCCGAAGAAGGCCTCTCTTTGTCTAATGATACTGCTTTCATCGAAGGTAAAGTCAGAGCCAATTTAATGCTGGCCAAAATCCATAATGTAATTGCTCAATACCAAGGTGATCAGGATGCCAGCCAAAAAGGATTTGACTTTGCAGAAACAGCAGTAGCTCTGGCTAAATCTCATTTGTCAGATCATAACTTCACGATCAATGCCTTACTCGTTTTAGCTCAAAGCACGCTCCATCAAAAAAATTATCAACAAGCAGAACGTTTTATTGAATCAGCTCGAAAATTAAGTTTCGATAACGATAATACCAATGGTCTGATTCGATCTCTGGCAGAAAAGAGTCGCCTGGCTGTTGCCCAAAATCAATTCAAACTGGCCTTGGCAGAAGTAGAGCAATGTCTTGAAATGATTGACAAGGCTACGGTAGCTATTCCTGAAACGACGCAAGCCGACGTCTATCAGCAGTTATGTAAAATATATGTTAAGCGACAGGAGCATGGGAAGGTGCTGGACTACAGCAAAAAGCTGTTGACTTTAAGTCAAAACACCAAGGACATTGAAAAAGAAATGACGGCACTGGGGAACCTCGGAATCTACTACGGCGTCAAGGCAAAGTACAAACTGTCCATGCAGTACTTTCTGGATACATTGGATAAAAGTAAAAAAATTAACTACCGTTCCATCACCAGTAACAGCCTCATCAATATAGCTACTATTTATGCACAGCTCTACAATTTCAACGACGCACTCGAACGCTACAATATCTTACTCGAGGAATACAATGATGTTATTGATGACAATACCAGAGTAATTATTTTCAATAACCTTGGAAGAATCTTTTTCTCCACAGAACGATATGACCTCGCCAAAGAGCAATACAATAAAGCACTCCTTCTGGCCCAGGATTGCAACTATAAGGAAATGGTAGCGCGCTCCTATGCACACCTTAGCGAGACGGCAGCCGTTCGTGGCGACTTTGATACCGCACATGCACAGGCAGATTTAGCAGAAGCTTTAATTCAGGAGCTAGGCGAAATCAATGGCAAACAAATTAATCTGATCAATCGGGGCAACATCCATTTTCATCAAAAAGATTATGGCAATGCCATGAAACTGATTAGCAGGGGAGTGGTACTTAGTAAACGAATGAAAGACGAAGCCAGCGAAATACGCGGTTATAAGTTACTGGCAAAAGTTTACAAACACCTGGGGCAATTTGAACAGGCATTGAAATATCAAATGATTTATTCTAAAGTACAGGAAGATTTCAATAAAGAAATTAGAAACAGACAAATCATTGACCTGGAAATTAAACATGCTATAAAGGAAAAGCAACAAGAGATTGAACAACTGGTCAAGGAAAATAAACTACAAAGTCTTTTGCTTCAGCAAAGTGATCAGCTGGCCAGACAGAATGATCAGTTACTCCAGGTGAATGATGAGCTACGTCAGTTTGCATACGTCGTTTCGCATGATCTAAAGGAGCCATTGCGAATGATTGGCAGTTATACTCAGTTGATTCATAAATTGCAAAAAGAAGTTTCTAATAAGGATTCAGAAACTTATTTTGACTTTGTAAAAGAAGGTGTTGAACGGATGAATAATCTCCTGGATGGATTGCTCCGTTATGCCACTGTTGGACGAGACGAATTGGATATGGTGCCAGTTAGTTTAACAGAAGCAGTTGAACTGGCAGTCATCAATCTTAGCGTGATCATTAAAGAAGCAAATGCCACCGTCAAAACGGAAAGTTTGCCCTCCGTCACCAGCATCCGCTCACTGTGGATTCAGGTTTTTCAGAACCTGATCAGTAATGCCGTTAAGTTTCATCACGAGGGTGTAGCTCCTGTTGTTGAAATTTCAGGCGAAGAAACAGCCACTGAAATAATCATCAGCATAAAAGATAATGGGATTGGTATCGCAGAAGAGTTTAAAGACCGCATCTTTGTCATCTTCCAACGACTACATGCCCGCACTAAATACGAAGGCACTGGGATTGGCCTGGCTATCTGCCAAAAAATTATGCAACGCCTCGATGGAAGAATCTGGTTTGAATCAGAAGTAGGCAAGGGCACTACTTTCTACTGTGCGGTTCCTTTGGAGTGAGGGAAGTGGGAAGCTCCGCGATCGAGTGCAGCTTCCCACTTCCCACTTCCAACTTCCAACACCGATTAGTCCAATAAAAAATCCCGAATCTTTTTAAGATTCGGGATTTTTTATTGGACTAATCGGTAAGTTACCGCACCAGCGTCACATCCCCACGATACAACAATACAATGCCATCGACAAACTCCACCTCGGCAATATAGATAAAGACTCCATTGTTCATCACTTTTCCTTTGAAGCGACCATCCCAGCCGCCTATGTAAAAGTCACCAGGCAAAAAGCTATCGTCCTGGAATAGTTGCTCTCCCCAGCGGTCAAAAATACGGAAGTAGTTTACCTGACGAACACCAACACCAGTATATATTTTAAAGAAGTCATTTATACCATCGCCATTCGGTGAAAAGGCATTTGGTATAAATACATTTCTGTTTTTATCAATGTCCACAATGATTTCATCTCTGCCAGTACATCCATTTGTATCAATCACGGTCAATTCATACATCTGTGTTTGAAGTGGTGCCACCCATGGCTCATCACATAAAACAGAATCAGGTACTCCAAAGCAACTCAGGAAATTTAAGGGGTTCCAAAACAGCGTATCAATCGGAAGGATAGAACCAATCGCCGGATCAAGTTGCAAACTATCACCCAACTGTATCGTCGTATCAGGACCCAGGTCAACCAAAACAGGCAATGGCTCTGACACCGAAATTTCAATTTCCGTTGAACAGTTGTCACTATCAAAAATAGTAACCGTATGCGAACCCGCTAAAATTGGAATGGCTGCATCCTCAAACTGAGGTGGACCAAAATCAACAGAGAATCTATAGGGAGCGCCTGAACCTCCACTTACGGAATCCAGGGTAACGACCGTTTGTAATCCATTACACAATGGCTCAACCGGGTCAGCTACGATCGCAAAAATTGGATCTGGTTGGCCAACCGTATAGCTAATTTCATCTGTACAACCCTTAAAGTCGGTAACAGTTACCGTATAAGTTCCAATACTCAAATTAATAGCAGTAGATGCATCGGACACATCCGGGTTCCAGTCATAAGTAAACAGACCGGCATTTCCTCCTATATGAGATACTGAAACTTGTCCATCTTCAAAACCAAAACAACTTGGGTTAAACGAACCGGAAGAATCAATAGAGGCAACTAGAATATCTGGCTCAGTTACCTGAAAAGAAGTCCCTTCGGTACAACCATTGGCATCGGTTACAATCACGAAATAATTATTATTAGCTGGTAAGTTACTGACGGTTTCTCCTGTCGCAACCGGGTTTGTCCAGTTGTAAGTATAGCCGGGCGTACCCCCTGTGGCAGAAACGGTAATGCTTCCATCTGAATCGCCAAAACAACTGGTTGGCGTACCTCCTGAAGCATTAAGGTCAAAGGTTAATGGAAGCGGTGCATCAATAAAAACGGTATCTAGGACAGAACAAATCCCATCATTAACTTCAATAGTTTGCATACCCTGACAGAGCGTCATAGCTGTACTGGTAACCGCCAGTGAACTTGTTTCACCAGAAGACCAGGTGTAATTATAAGTACCATTTCCAGCTGTACCTCCTGAAGCCGTTGCAGTAGCTCCACCGTCACAAGGAATACCTCCTTCACAACTTACACCCGTTTCTGCTGCAAAATCAACGTTTATAGCTGGTGGGCAATCAACAGGAATGACTAAATTAAAGGTATCACAACCGCCAGCATCCGTTACGAAAACAGTATAGCTCGAATCACAAGCTAATGCGGGTAGTACGAATTCTGAACTATTGTTTTCCCATAAAATTTGATATGGTTCAGTTCCTCCTGATAACATTAATTGAATCTGCCCATCATTATCTTCAGGACAAGTAGGTGCAGTTGGTACGGGGTTAACTATCAAAGGAGTTGGTGCCGATAAAGAACCAGTCCCTTCAGCAGTACAACCAGCGGCATCGGTGATCACTAGTGTATAGGTTCCAGCGGTTAAGTTAAATGCGGTCTCTGTAATTTGATTGTTTGCATTAGATCCCCATTGAAAGGTGTATACATCAGAGTTACCATCTTGTATGATTGGTGTTAGTTCACCAGTCATATCATTTGCACAAGCAACTCCTATAGAATCAAAGCCAATAATCACTGGCTCTACTGGTGCATTTACAGTGATGGAAAGGACGGCCGTACACATGTTAGCATCCATTGCTGTCACCGTATAAGCACCTGCCGTAAGGTTGGTAATGGATGGCCCCGTATCACCAGTGTTCCAGCTATAGGTAAAGGCGCCCGTTCCACCTGAAGCCACTATTTCAATGGCTCCTGAAGCAGCGCCTCCCGTACAAGAAACATGATCCAGTGTAATGGTGTCAAACATAATTGAATTGACAAAAATAGATTCAGAAGCCGTAGCGGTACAGCCATTGTCATCTGTAACGGTTACATCGTACATGCCTTGTGCAAGGTTATCAATAATGTTAGTCGTTCCTCCGTTTGACCAAAGTGTGGTAATAGGAGAAACACCACCATTTATATTTGCGGCCATAGCACCATCTGTCCCGTTAGGACAGGTAGGGTTGGTTTCATTTATTTGAACGAGTAGCGGGTCAGTGTTGACCACAGTAATCGTAGTTGTTTGTGTATCGCCATTGTCATCTGTAACAGCGATCTCGTAATTACCCGGCGTTAAATCGGTGAACTCAAATGATCCTCCGTTCGTTGGAATCACACCCATCCCAAAGTTACCCGGGTTTCCAACTTCAACATATCCTACATTGAATGGAGCCGCACCTCCAGAGGAAGTCACGTTGATGGTTCCCATATTAGAAGTGGTAGAGCAGCTGGTTACATCCAGTGTAATAGAATTGTTGGAGATAGTAATTGAGCCATTTGTAAATTCGTATCCAATGACGTAGGAGTTGCCTTGAGCATCAGTGGTAGTCACTTCGGTAGGAGTGGGGTTATCTGTGAACTCAATCGGGCTACTTTCTCCTATAGCTCCAATTGCCGTAAAGCAAATTTCATAAAGCACGGTACCATCTGCAAGTGTGATACCATCCAGTGGAAAAGTCGCATCGCTCCAGCTGACAGTAATGTTACCTGCTGATGGAGAGGCAAAAAGAAGATCCGCTGGAAGGTCAATAGCATTAATAGTGGTAAAGGTTACAATAGTTGGGTCGTAACTGATCGTATATTGAAATGAAAAAATATCCGTAAAGTCATTAGCTGTTACTTCTACACAAACGGCTTGTCCAGGTAAAGTAACAACATCATCACATATTGTTTCTAATTGGGTGCAACCTGACATGTCAACGGTGAAGGTAGCCGCACAACTTTTACCATCTTCCAGCACTACATTGTAGGTGCCAGGTTCCGTTACCGAAAATTCTAGAACGTCACCATGAGAGAAAGGTCCGTTGCCGAAATTGGCCGATACAGACGGGTCGGTCGCTAAGGTAATACTAATGTTGGTATAGCTACTATTGTCAAATTCTGGTAAACCACCAGCCAGTTCAATCGAACCTCCACAAGGTCCGTTTGCTTCGGGGTCAAAGTTTAGTCCTTCAATTTCATTTAGGTAAACTACCCGAAATGCGTCATCTACGTTTACATGAATACAAGGGCCTACTGGTGAGTTAGCTCCTCCATCGGATTCAAATTCAAAATTAGCAAAATCATCCAGTGTTATAGGGGCAAAATATAATTCAAGCGGGTCGCCTCCACTATATAGCCCTTGTAGCAGACCCGTATTGGTAAAAGTAGTATTTCCCAATATGTCTATTCCTGCTTGAACAACGGTGACACTTGTCGTTGGAAAATTAGGATTAAGATTACAAGGATCGTCTACAACTGCATCAAAGTCAACACCGGAAACAGTTGGTGGACAAGTATACCAGGCATAGTTGATACCAGGATCAGTACTAGGATCAGGATCACCAAAAGTTTGCCCACCCAAATGTGTAATTTCCAATACATCATTGAAGCAGAGAAACTCAACGTCATTTGACTGAGCTGCTGCTGCCAATGCCTGTGAGGCTGTGCCTGCAAAAGCAGAAACGCCCATGGGACAGGTTACACTTGTGAGGCTTGAATTAGAAGGATCATATCCTTCGGCATTTACTGTTTGAGGAACTTGTGCAAATACACTGAGTGTGGCAAAAAGTGCGAGTGTTAAAGGGATTAAACGTTTAATCATTATTATGCGCTTTTATTTTTTAAGCTATGGGAGATCCATGAATTTAGTGCTAAAAGGTATTTAGTCTTGTATTCTCATACCCGAAAAATCAGGCAAAAATACGTATAGGAGACGAACTTTTAAGTATGCGATCTGTCTTATTTAGAGGCTTTTGGATAAAATCAGCCATTTCAGAATTATAATGCCTGTTTTTGAACAATGAAGCAGGATTTTACCTTTATCAACTCTTTTAAGAAATATTAGACATTAATACTATACATACTTTATACCAAAAGACCATTTGCAATGGCAATAGTAACGGCAATCGCAATTTCAATGCGCAATGGTTTAGCTTTTTCGTAGTATAATAGCTTTCGATTCGGCTAAAATGTTTTGAAATTACAGTTGTCATTGCTATTTGGGTTATGCCTCGATAAGGTATAAGTACGCTTATTATCAACTATTTATTACTTGCAGAAGCGTTTAAATTTTGCATTCTGTCAATATCCTGCAAAAGGCTTTTTAATACTACTCTTTGCAAACCTGTGCTGATTCTAAGCAATTAGCTAATCAACTCGCCTTTTAGTATCACCTTCTCTACCAAATTACTACCAAATGAGTAGGGTAAAAAGGCTATTGATGGGATACGCTTGGTTATAAAAACGCTGCCTGTCTTGCCTTTCTCTATACTTCCGAAGGTAGTTTGTGACTCCAGTGCGACAGCTCCGTTGATGGTGGCTGCATTAATCGCCTCTTCTGGCGTCATTTTCATATTAATGCAGGCTAGTGAGACCACAAAAGCCATTTTGCCGGAAGGCGTAGAGCCCGGATTGAAATCAGTCGCCAACGCTACGGGAAGACCCGCATCAATCATTTTACGTGCCGGCGGGTAGTGATCATTGATAAAAAAGGGGGCTGATGGCAAAAGAGTGGGCATGGTTTCAGCACCTAATAAGCAGGCAATTTCTTCATCGTTCACCACTTCGAGGTGATCCACCGAAATGGCGCCATGCTTGACACTCGCCTGTATGCCACCCATGCAGTTGAATTGATTGGTATGGATTTTTGACTTAAGTCCAAATTTGCTGGCCGCTTCCATGATGCGCTCCGTTTGTTCCACAGAGAAGAAACCTTTTTCACAAAACGCATCAACATAATCGGCCAAACCTTCAGCCGCAATTTGTGGCAACATTTTATTCAAAATGAGGTCCATGTATTCCTCCTGATTTTCTTTGTAAATGGCAGGAAAGGCATGTGCTCCCAAAAAAGTTGATTTGATGTTCAGCTTCGTCATTCCTTTTAAGCGACGAATGACCCGCAACATTTTGAGCTCATCCTTGACACTCAATCCATAGCCACTTTTGATTTCCACCAAGGCCGTTCCAAAACCAATAATTTCTTCCAGTCGGGTGTAAGCTTGTTCTACCAGATCATCCTCAGAAGTATTGGACAATTGTTTGGCAGAGTTGAGAATGCCCCCTCCTTTTTCTGCAATCTCTTTGTAGGAAAGGCCATTGATGCGGTCAACAAATTCTGATTCACGGCTCCCTGCATATACGATATGTGTGTGCGAATCGCACCATCCCGGAAAGACCATTCGACCACTGGCATCGATTATCTGATCTGCATTTTCAGGACAGTTTTCCATGGTTCCGTAATCGTGGATGAGGCCATCCTGAATGAGCAACCAGGCGTTTTCGAGTTGAGGAAGTGTTTTCATATCGGCACCTTTTACGGGTGCTGCCAATCGGGTGGTGTGCTTGTTCTGATCACCAACTTGAACTAATGTTTTTATGGACTTTATTAGGATGGAGGGCATGTTTGATTTTTTGTAAAGGTATGGAAAAGAGGGAAGTAATTAGAATTTGAGTTGGAATGCGAATTTACGCGTTTGTAAAGCGTATTAAAGATTGGTAAGCACTCCCTTTGATTCATCAAATCGGAGAGATTGCCGAGCTGAGACGCAAAGAATTAGAACGTGAATATTCACTCACTTATGTAGCTCTATGTTAATAGGCTAAAGGGAAACATTCCAAATCGCATTCTAATTTTTTGCGTCTCAGCTCAGCAATCCCTTTTGCTTCGCGAAAAAGTGCTTACCGATCTTTAAGGCGCATAAAAAAAATCCCAAGGCCACAACAGCCCCGGGATTTCCCTTCCATATATTTATTGCTTCTACTTCATCGTAGACAAATCTTTTACGATACAATCGGTACCTGAGTTTTTAACGTAAGTTCTAAACTCCGTAGCGCTACTTGGGTTTGAAAATTCACCAATCATTACGCGATATACTTTCTTGCCATTGAGCTGAGCGATATGAACCAGTACCGGTTCTTTAAATTTCTTTTCTAATTTGGCAGCCTCGATTAAGACGTTGCCGTAATCACCAAACACACCGACTTGAACAGAATAACCTTTAGAAGCCTGTCGACTTACTTTGAATCGGTACAAGCCTTCACCTGTTGAAACAACGGTGCTCGCCGCAGGCTTTGAAGGCTTTGTAGCCGGAGGAGGAGTCGGTTTTGCTGTGGGCTTCGGCTTCGTAGCGGGCGTTGGTGTTGGTTCCAATTTTGGACGATTTACCGTTGGTTTTGCAACCGGAGCAGCCGTTTTAGTTTTTACACGGTTGGCAGCCGTATTATGTTTTTTTAGAATAGCCAGTAATTTACTAGGAGGTAAAGATTCCTCATAGCGATCAACTATTTCTCCTTTTGAGTTAAAGATTAAAATTGATGGCAACAATTTGATGCCATAAACCTGCTTATAAGCGTAGCCATCAAAATCATCTATGTCCACTTTAACAGGGATGTAATTATCTTCCACGTATTTGACCAAAGCCGGGTCAGTGAAGGTGGTTTCATCCATCCATCGGCAGGGCATACACCAGCTGGCGACAAAGTCAACGAAATACAATTTACCCTCAGTTGCTGCTTTATTTTTAACAACATTAAGACTTCCTTTGAAGAAATCCACTTTAACAGCTCCAGGGCTGTTGCTCATCCAAATGGGAGCGATCATCATGATCAATAAAATAATACGCTTACTCATACTAGTCTAAATTAAAGGCAAGCAGCTTGAATACAATTACGGGGTACGGAGCAGCTTACGGATTAACAATTGTGATGCGAGATCGAAATCTGGCTCACGCTATTTTCAAATCTTTGAGTTGCGAAAAATCGCTTTTTCAACGGAAGGAATATGTTTAACCTTAATAAAGTAAAAGCTACAAGAGATATTATAAAAAGTTCTAATTTTATTAGTTTTTTAATTGCTCTTGGCTGGCAAATTACTACGAAAATACCACTTTATAATAGCAAACAAGTTGAATCACCTTCCTCAGTCATCAATCTGTTTGCAAATATGATACCATATATGAAAAAATATAATAATTTGTTGTGACAGCTATTACTAAGGACTTATGTTTGAAAAACAACATCTATTGCTTCGTGTAGGGTTATTTTATTTTCGTACCCAAACTTTAAGCTAAATTTTATACCTTGTCACTTCCTTTTAAGACCAGATTTATTTGGTGGATTTACATTAGAGTTGGTGTACAAATTCTCTATACCTAAGCTCTATTGGAAATTACCAAATAATGCTGATTTTAAAGAGAAAAAAGAAATTGTTAATCAATTTCTAAGTGACAGAACCAAATTAGTTGGACTTTCCGATTTTGTAATAATTTTCTGAACGATTGACCGATAGGGAATTAGTGTGAAAATTATTTAAAATCACCGAAAGGAAAATATAAATAATTCCGTCAAACTACTTAAGCAACTTCATTATATAGTTTAAATTGAATACCTGCTTAATATCTATCTAGAGAATAACCACACATATTACTATGTCAAACAAATTAGCGACTATTACGGGTGTACAAGGGTATGTACCCGAAGATATTTTGACCAATAAGGATCTTGAAAAAATGGTAGATACCAACGATGAATGGATTCAGTCCAGAACAGGTATAAAGGAAAGAAGGATCTTAAAAGGAGAAGGACTGGCAGCTTCTGACATGGGCGTAGAGATGGTGAAAGGCCTTTTGGAAAAAACGAATACCAAACCGGAAGAAGTGGAAATGCTGCTCTGTGCTACCATCACTGGCGACATGATTTTTCCAGATACGGCAAATACTATTTGCGATAAAGCTGGAATTAAAAACGCTTTTGGTTATGATATCAATGCTGCCTGCTCAGGTTTTTTATATGCATTGACAACTGGTGCAAAATTTATTGAAACCGGTACTTACAAAAAAGTAATTATTATTGGTCTGGACTTTATGTCTTCGATTCTTGATTATACGGATCGTACAACCTGCATCATCTTTGGAGATGGGGGAGGAGCGGTGATGCTTGAACCCAGAGAAGACGGTACGGGAGTACAAGATCAGGTGTTGAAGGCGGATGGAAGCGGACGTGAGTTTTTGCATATGAAAGCAGGAGGATCATTGCGACCACCAACTGCAGAAACGGTGGCTAATAATGAGCATTACGTGTATCAGGAAGGTCGGACGGTTTTTAAGCATGCGGTAAAAAGTATGGCTTCCACTGTAATGGAAGTCATGAAAAGAAATAACCTGACCAATGATGATATCGATTGGCTGGTACCACATCAGGCCAATATCCGAATTATTAAGTCGGTAGCAAGTGTCTGCGATTTCCCAATGGAAAAGGTCGTCGTTAATATTGAAAAATACGGTAACACTACTGCGGGGACACTTCCGCTTTGTTTATGGGATTGGGAGCCGCGCTTGAAGAAAGGAGATAAGCTATTATTGACGGCTTTTGGAGGTGGATTTACCTGGGGTACCATATATCTGGTATGGGGATATGATACGCCTTCGTAAGTGAATGGTCCAACTATAAATGAAAATTAAAATTTAAAGTAACTGTTCAGTGTTACCTACGATAGGGGGCATTTGAGTTTGCACTTGACACTTGAACTTGCACTTTTTAAAATTCAAGTGCAAGTATCAAGTGCAAGTTCAAATGCCCGCAGTTCGCA
>Ga0114957_1000823_pt1 | contig 37532 bp, 28 predicted proteins | sample BantaG_FD_87175 | JGI IMG/M metagenome (GOLD analysis project Ga0114957, IMG submission 87175) | Marine algal microbial communities from Bantry Bay, Ireland - BantryBay_4 metaG | ecosystem: Host-associated > Algae > Red algae > Unclassified | place: Bantry Bay, Ireland | collected 2014-11-21
CCCCATTGACCCCATGAGTCCAATTCCCCTGCATTTCCGTGATTATAGAGGATTACGCCTTTAGGATTTTTGGCTTTAAAATGGAGTCCGTTCAATACCGCACCGTCTTCGGCGGTTAAAAAAAGTTCCTCAAATTCGGTGTTGAACTGATATTGAAAATCTTGGGGAATTTTAGTACTGATGAAAATCAATTTTTCTTGAAAAAAATATAGCATAACGAACAGCACTGTACTTATTAGAAGTAAAACCTTAAAAAAATGTTTCACTCTCATTTTAGGTTTTTTTCGAGGTACGCTTCACTGAAAATAGTTATTTCACATCTTCATAATTATCATCCCAATTTTTAGTTTTGGGCTCTCCTAATTTATCTGCAGATTTTGCAACTAGCATAGAAACGGTTGCATCTCCTGTAACGTTGATAATAGTTCTACACATGTCTAACGGCCTATCAACAGCAAATATCAATGCGAGTCCGGCTTCTGGTATTCCTGCGTACCCCAGTACGCCAACAAGCATCACCATTCCGGCACCTGGTACGGCAGCCGAGCCTATAGATGCCAATGTAGCCGTAGCAATTATACCTAATTGCGTTCCGAAAGTTAAATCCATTCCGAATGCTTGTGCGATAAAAACGGCAGCAACCGCTTGGTACAAACTGGTTCCATCCATATTAATCGTAGCACCAATAGGAAGCACGAAACTGGATACTTCTTCTTCAACTCCCAAATGTTCGGTGACTCGCTCCATTGTAACGGGTAAGGTTGCAGCGCTAGAGCTTGTAGAAAATGCCAAAAGTTGTGCTGGTGCGATTCCGTTAAGAAAGAACTTTGGAGATTTTCCTGTAAATATTTTAACCAACGCTATATAGAAAACAACCATCAGAGCCAGACCAAAAACAACACAAAAGGCGTACATGCCCAATGCAGCGAACAAATCCGCACTAGGTGCTTCTACGACCAGCGCAGCCATTAAGGCAAATACGCCATAAGGTGCAGAAAGCATTATCAAATCGACCATTTTAAGAATAACCTCGTTAAAGCCATCAAAGAACTTTTTCACAGTCGCACCTTTTTCTTCAGGAATCAGAATTAAGGCAATACCAAAAAACATGGCAAAGAAGATAACCTGTAACATATTGCGATTACTAGAGGCGGCACTAAATATATTATCTGGGACTAAATCTTCCAACGCTTGAAGAGGTCCTGAATCTTTTTGTTTTTGAGCATCCTGTCGCTTCATTTCCGCATCACCACCGTAGGCTTCTATGAGTTCTGTACGGGTATCTTCCGTAATCGTACCACCAGGTTTTATTACACTTACAACCGCTAGGCCAATAGAAACAGCGACTACGGTAGTCATAACATAGGTGGTAATTGTACGAAGTCCCATTTTGGATAGACTAGAGATGTCTCGCAAATCGGAAACACCTTTAATCAAAGCCGCTAATATCAAGGGAATTGCGATGAGCTTTAAGGAATTTATAAAAATTGTGCCGAAAGGTTTTACCCAATCACTGATGAGTTTTGGTCCCCATTCGAACAGTACCATACCTAAGGCAAACAGGATGCCAAGCACCATCCCAATTAGAATTTTCCAATGCAGTTCGAGCTTCTTCATAAATAAAAGTTGGTTTTTAGGGAAGTAAGATACTATTAAAATACGAGGTACATGTAAGAAATATTTGGGTCTAAAAAGCGGAAAATGAATAACTAAGGCATCTAGTTAAATTGATTAATGAATTCAAAATAGGCTTACAATTTAATTGTTCGATTTAGGAGCATATAGTCCGCCAAAACAAGTGCTGCCATGGCCTCAACTATAGGCACTGCTCGCGGCACCACACAAGGGTCGTGTCTGCCTTTTCCTCTTGTCTGCACCATGTTGCCTTCCTTATCAATGGTCTCGTAACCCTGTATTACTGTTGCTACCGGCTTAAATGCTATATTAAAGTAAATATCCATACCGTTACTGATACCGCCCTGAATGCCACCACTATAGTTCGTTTTAGTGCTGCCATTTGTTTTGAATTGGTCGTTGTGCGCGCTACCTTTCATTTGAACACCTTCAAAACCAGAACCATACTCAAAGCCTTTAACCGCATTGATAGAAAGCATTGCTTTTCCTAATTCTGCATGAAGCTTGTCAAAAACAGGTTCTCCAAGACCGACAGGCACGTTTTGAATGACACAGGTAATAATTCCTCCTATAGTATCACCTTCTTTTCGGACTTCTTTGATGTGCGACTCCATTTTAGCCGCCATATCGGGATCAGGACAACGTACTGGGTTCGATTCCGTATTCGACAAATCTAATTCTTCGTATGATTTTTCTAATCGCATTGCGCCAACTTGCGATACATAAGCGTTGATTTTAAGGTCTTTTAATACTTGCTTCGCGATAGCTCCTGCCACTACTCTACTAGCAGTTTCACGGGCCGAGCTGCGCCCCCCACCACGGTAATCGCGGAATCCGTATTTCTGGTCATAGACATAATCTGCATGTGAAGGTCTATATGAATCTTTGATATGCGAATAATCGTGCGATTTTTGATTGGTGTTGTGAATGGCGAAACCTATGGGCGTTCCCGTGGTCTTTCCTTCAAATATACCTGAGTAAAACGCTACCGTATCGGGCTCTTTTCTTTGGGTCACAATTGCGGACTGACCTGGTTTTCTTCGGTCCAATTCATATTGAATGGCTTCCAAGTCAATTTCTAAGCCTGCGGGACATCCATCTAAAACGCCGCCAATAGCTACGCCATGAGATTCTCCAAAAGTGGTTAGTTTAAATAGGTTACCGAATGTGTTCCCAGCCATTTGATTAGATAAAATTAGTTGACAAAGGTAAATCTTAAAATAGTGCCTTCCAAAACAGGATAATGCGCTTAAACTAGGGCTTCCTTTAAAATTGTAATCGGATGTTTTGCCTTTCGCTTGGTGCCATCATAAATCTGGTGCCTGCAACTAGTCCCATTTGCTGAAATTAGTACATCTTCCTCTGTTTTTCTAATGGAAGGAAATAGCTTCAGCTCCCCTATTTGCATGCTAACATCGTAATGTTCTTCTTCATAACCAAACGATCCTGCCATACCGCAGCAACCTGAACTGATAATAGAAACTTTATAATTTTCAGGCAGATTGAGCACGTCAAAAGTGACCTTCTGATTGCTCAATGCTTTTTGATGACAATGCCCATGAATCTTAACCGTTCTAGCCTCTTTGGTAAATTTAGCACTAGTTAGCGTACCCTTTTCGATTTCTTTGGATAGAAATTCTTCCAAGAGATACGAATTTGCTGCTATAGCATTAGTAGTTACCTTATCAGTTGTGAATCTCTTATACTCATCGCGAAAAGTCAAAATCGCAGAAGGTTCTAATCCGATTACGGGAAGACCTTCATCCGCAAATACCTTTAATTTGGGGATATTATGAAGTGCTAATTTTTTGGCCTGCTTTAAAAAGCCTTTTGAGAGGTAGGTTCTTCCGCTTTCAACATAAAATAATTGAATCTTGTATCCCAATTTGGTTAAAACCTCTATGGCGTCTTTTCCCAAATCTATATCTAAATATTGTGTAAATTCATCAATATAAAGAACTATTTTTTTGTCGGTATCAAATTGATTTTGAACACGTAGAAGTTCTTTATCAAAATCAAAACTATAGATTTTAGGAAAACTCCGTTTAGGAGCTACACCAGCCGATTTTTTCAACCAACCCCCCATTCGTTTTGATTCATATACAGCGTTTGTTAGCTTGGCTACTTTACTTCCCAAATGGTTCAGTTTGGTGTTATATGCAAATAATTTACTGCGTAAAGAGTACCCGTTCGTTTCTTGATATTGATAGAGAAACTCAGCCTTTAAGGCCGCTACATCAACATTACTGGGACATTCGCTGGCACATGCCTTACAACTCAAACACAAATCGAACACGGCCTTAAGTTCTTTCTGATCAAACCGATTCGGTTTTTCGGAAACTGTCAGGAATTCACGCAAAGCATTGGCACGGCCACGGGTCGTATCCTTTTCATTTTTGGTTGCATGATAGCTAGGGCACATGGCACCCTTCATGTGGTGTGTTTTTCTACAATCTCCACTTCCGTTACATTTTTCAGCAGCTTTAAGAATTCCTTCGGAGTCTGAAAAATCTAACAGCGTCTCAACAATTGGCTCTCTTCGGTTCACTTCATAACGAAGAGATTCATCCATAGGAAAGGCATCCACAATCTTACCTGGATTGAATATGGCATTCGGATCAAAATAAGATTTTATGCGCTTCAATAACTCGTAGTTCTTTTCCCCGATCATTAGAGGAATAAATTCTGCCCTTACGATACCATCGCCATGCTCACCGCTGAAAGAACCCTTGTATTTTTTTGTCAATTTCGCAACATCGGTCGTAATTCCCCTGAACATGGCTACGTCGGCAGACTGTTTCAGGTTTAAAATAGGTCTTAGATGTAGCTCTCCTGCTCCCGCATGGGCATAATAAACCGCATCCTGACCATAACCTTCCATGATTTTGGTAAACTCACCGATAAAATCCTTTAAATCCGGTAGCGCCACCGCTGTGTCTTCAATACAAGCAACAGCCTTTCGGTCGCCCACCATATTACCTAGGAGACCTAGACCTGCTTTTCGTAATTCTATAGCTTTATTGATATTTTCACCCTCTAGGATAGGATTTGCATAACTGAGCCCAGATGTTTTAACTGTTTGTTCTAATTCAATTAATTGTGCCTTCAAATTCTCTTCAGAATTGGCTTTTACTTCCAACATTAATAAAGCGGCCGGGTCGCCTTCCACGAAAAACCGATTCGCCAACTGTTGTTTGTTACTTTTGGTGCAGTCCAGTATAACGCGATCCATCATTTCGCAAAGATGAAGACTATGCTGCATCACAGGAGTTACATCTGAAAGACAATCTTCTAGACTAGTATAATGCGTGACCATCATGGCCGAAAATGCTGGAGGTATATCATCTAATTTAAGCGTGATTTCGGTAGTAAAAGCCAAAGTACCTTCGCTACCACAAAGAAGTTTGCAGAGGTTGATATCTTCAAGGTTGTTCCCGAAAATGTTGCTTTTTAATAGTTCATCAACCGCATAACCAGTATTTCTTCTGTGAATTTCTTCCTTGGGAAACTCCGTTGTAATCTCACGTTGTATCTCTTTATTTGATAATTCGTGATGTAGATTTTTATAGATGGATGCCTCAAGTGAATCGGATGTTAGTTTCTTCTCAAACTCGTCTTTTGTCAGTTTTTTAAATTCCGCTTCGCTCCCATCTGATAAAATCGTTTTCAAAGAAACCACTTTATCCCTAGTCACCCCATATTGAATGGAAGTAGTACCGGAAGAGTTGTTCCCCACCATACCACCCATCATACAACGGTTCGAAGTTGATGTATTGGGTCCAAAAAAGAGTCCGTGGGGAGCTAAATAGTGATTAAGTTCGTCGCGAATGACACCGGGTTGCACCGTTACCTGCCTCTTCTCAATATTTAAATCTATTATTTCGGTATAGTGTTTGGAGACATCCACTACGATTCCATCACCAACACATTGCCCGGCCAATGAAGTACCCGCTGTTCTTGGAATAAGTCCGACTTTTTGCGTATTCGCAAAATCAATAAGTTTTTTTATATCCTCATCCGTTGCAGGAAAAGCCACTGCCAAGGGCATTTTGCGATATACCGAGGCGTCGGTCGAATAGAGTGTATTGGTCAGCGAATCGGAAAGCAACTCGCCTTCAAGGGATTTGTTAAGGGGTTTGAGTAAATTTTTATCCAACTGAAACAATTTTGCTAGCTAAATTAAGTTTTTATGGTTGAAAGGAGCCCGGAACTTTCCCGAATTTTTTAAAAACAGAACATAAAACGAAACACTTATGAAATTCTTAAAACTTCTTGCTTTTATTTCCTTTTTCACAACAATTTCTATGAGCGGACAAGAAATAGCAGACCATGCATTAGGTCTTAGATTGGGTGATAGTGATGGTTTAGGTGCACAAATCAGCTATCAAAAAGCTATCGGCAGGTATACTCGTGCCGAATTCGATTTAGGCTTTCAAAATAGTAGAAGGTTTAATGCCTTTAAGGTGGCAGCTCTTTTTCAATGGGTACACCCTATCGAGGGTATTTTTAATTGGTATTATGGTTTTGGTGGCGGTGGTGGCTCGGTTAATTTTGAACCAATCCCAAATGCGAATAACCCAAATATAGGAGAGGAATTGGGTGGCGGTTTTTTCGGCTTTGTTGCAGGTGATGTTGGCGTTGAGGCCAACCTGAACCTTCCCTTGGTTATCGCATTAGACATACGACCAGAATTGGGTTTAATTGGTTATAAGAATTTTCAAAATAGTTTTAATTTTGATATCGCCCTAGGCATACGGTATCAATTTTAGATCAATAACTTAAAAACTAATCGCCGTAAGACCTGTTATACTAGGTTTACGGCTTTTTTTATTTTAGGCATATCACTACATTTGCTGCTTCTAAAACCAAACAGATGAAAAGAATTTTATTGGCCTTATTAATTGGCCTTACCGCATTATCGTGCGACTCAACACCTGAAGGATATGCAATTAACGGTGAACTTACCGGTGAAGTGGCTGATGGCACTTCGGTTTTCTTAAAAATAATCGATTCTACCACAAACCAACCTGTTGCAATAGATACGGCCAAGATACTCGATGGCAAATTTAAGTTTGCAGGTACTGCTGGCCTTCCGGAGATGCATTACATATTCGTAGATAAGATTGGGGCATATTCCGCAATTGTTATCGAAAACGGAGAGATTAGTTTTAAAGCACAAAAAGATAGTTTGGGTTTCGCAAAAATTAGTGGAACGTCACAAAATGAAATTTTTGGTGACTTTATGAACAAATCTCAAGGTATTCAACAGCAAGCTGCTTCAATTCAAGGTGATATGCAAAATGCAAAAGCTATCAATGATTTGGCAACAATGAACGCATTGAAAGAAGAGTTTGACGAATTGCAGGAAGAATACAAGAATTTTGAGTTGGATTGGATTAAGAACAACCCAAGCGCCCTCATCTCTGCATTGTTGATAGATAAGGCACTTGCCTCTCGACAAATGACAGCCGTTGAAGTTAGAGATCTTTATGACGCACTCAACCCAGAAATTAAGGAGACCAAGGCTGGTAAAAGGGTCTTAGTACGTATTGAAGAGGCCGAAAAGAAAGCCGAAGCCGAAAAGAGTACGGATATTGGGGCCATGGCTCCCAATTTTTCGGCTCCAGGACCAGACGGAAATGAAATAGCCCTAGCTGATATTAAAGGAAAACTTACCCTAATCGATTTTTGGGCCGCTTGGTGTAAACCATGTAGAGCAGAAAATCCGAATGTGGTTGATGTGTATAAAAAATATCACGATAAAGGACTGAATATAATAGGGGTTTCATTAGATAGGAAAGGAGAAGATTGGAAAAAAGCCATTGCCGATGATAATTTAACTTGGAATCAAGTTTCGCATCTCTCTTATTTTAACGACCCAATCGCCAAGCTCTATAATGTAGATGCCATACCAGCAGCATTTCTTTTGGATGAAAATGGTGTAATCGTTGCTAAGAACTTAAGAGGCGGAGCTTTGGAGGCCAAGGTTGCCAAGCTGCTTCAATAAAGCGGCCATTAGTATAAAAGCCCTTGAAACATTATGTTTCGAAGGGCTTTTCGATTCTAATCTAACTAATTGCGTTTAAAATCTACTTCGAATATCTCTAAAGTTACCACTAACCTCAGTATTTCCATTTCTGATTACAGAGCCAAAGATATTAACTACTGAATTGTCTCCAAGAAATTCCAAGGTAGCACCATCGTTAAGTATTAAATCTCCATAAATGGTTAAGTTACCTTCTACTCTAAAGGTGGCACCGCTATTGATTGTTATGTTTCTTCTTCTGTTGTTTCGGCCGACTATAAAAGTACCGTTCATTTCAAACAGAGCATCCGCATTGATGTTGACTAAGTTTCTTACTGTCCAGGAACCACAAAGCAGCAATGAACCATTTACATTCAAACTATTGAATCTTTTCGCTCCACTATATGCAAGTTCTGTTCCTGAATTTATCGAAAGATCACTTGTTCCAGAATATCTTGGACTATTTGCACAACTTTCGACCAAACTTTGGCTAGGACGGTTTAATTTGATAATCTGAAAACCACCTTTTCCTGCTGCGGCAAAAAGATAATCATCTCTCGATTGCACATAATTGATTGAGCCTTCCAATTCGATTACCCCTACAACTTCAACATTATTGTCTTGCTGAGCGGCTAGAGACAATCCTCCACCACCGTTGGCTATAAATAAAAGGTCATCATTCGTTGCTACACCATTTGTAACAATATCACTTGTTTCAACACCGTTGGGAGATGTCATTATTGGTAAATGCTTTACAAAAGCACCTGTACTACTATTATATAGACCAGTACCTTTGGCGCCTTCCGAAACAGCAATATTTTCTCCGAAAAAATCCAATGTTCGTTTTGTTGCAACTCCAAAATCCGAATCAATTACAATTTCTTGTATTATTTGAAGGTCTTGATCTAAAATACTAACCCCTATGCTGGCATCAAGTATTGCAATGTCGTTATTCTGCAAAGCGATGGCACGAACATCATCAAAAGGTTCTTCGTTAAGTGTCGCTAAATCACTCTTATTATAAAAAGCTACGGTACCATCTTTACCACTACCTACAAGCAATGAATTGCCTGTTATTTTAATATCGGTAGCATTAAAACCAGGCTGAAAGGCGTAACTAATACCTGCACCCAGATTAAACGTTCCGTTTGTTGAAGCCAATTTCGCAATTAAAGAATTTGTAGTAGCGCGTACAGATAATTCCGAATCAACGCCACAAGCGATATAAATAAACCCATTTTCGTATGCGATTGAGTTTACATCAACATTCAAATAAAATAAGCGACCAGTAACTCTAGGGTTGTTAGGGTCGGATATTCTAATAATATCCACTGCTCCAGAGTAGCCGTCTTCTACCGTATTATAAGCCACGTAGGCATAGTCTCCATCGATAGCCACGTGAGAGGCGGTTAATTGACTTCCATCACGAGAAGGAGGGTCTATTTGAGCAACAAGACTTAATGGGTAGTCCCCAGCTAGGTCGTTGTTTCCTTTTGCAGATTTACCTGAAGTTGAGCCACTTTCAAAAATGTCGAGAACCCCGGCGTTTTCAAAATCAACACTATTTTCTAAAACGGATTGTGATTCTTCTAAAGCGACTTCTTCTTGAGGGTCACTAAATACTGTAGTTTGGTCTGCGCACGCAGTTACTACTAAACAAATGGCCAAAGCCATTATTCGGTATACTTTTGTCATAATGTAGGTTATTGTCAATTAGATTTGGGATCTAACTGTAATTGAACGCAAATGTATGTTTATTGGTATAAATTCCTACATTTTTTCGATAAACGGCTTATTTCTAGTTTAATTTACCCGTTTTTTCCATAACGAAAAGAATAATTATAGGAATAGCCAATAGCCCAACCATTAAGGCATTTTCAGTCAATAAGCTCGGTTTAAACAGCAAGGTCGTTACGAAACCACCAATCGCTCCCCCAAAGTGTGCGGTGTGCCCAATATTGTCCGATCTGCTCTTCATACCATATATAGAGTACAACAAATAGCCAATTCCAAAAACATAGGCCGGTATGGGTATTGGAACGAAGAAAAGGTATAAGCTCATCTGAGGTTGTAATAGAATGGCTGCATACAATATTCCTGTTACGGCACCACTGGCACCAACAGCGCTATAATGAGGTTCATCTTTATGGAATGAATAACCCAGAAGACTTCCTGCCGCCAAACTAATCAGATATATACCAGCAAATTGCAAAGATCCAAAGGCATTAATAACAACATCAGCGAAAAAATATAGGGTAAGCATATTAAAAAGCAAGTGCGATATATCAACATGTAAAAATCCCGAAGTGAACATTCTATCCTTTTGGCCCGCTTCAATACCTCCAATATTAAATTTGTACCGCTCAAAAAAGCCCAGGTCGTTAAAACCTTTTAAAGACACTAATACATTTACCACTATTATGGCTATCGTGGCGATATTCATGTTCTGCATAGTACTTGTTTATGTTGGTTTCAAATATAGCTATATTTGCGCATCATAAAGCCCCAAATGCAATTAGTAGTCTTCATTTTGGCCTATCCTCTATTGTGGGTGATTTCCGTGCTGCCGTATCGTATTTTCTACTGGTTTTCAGATTTCTTTTTTTTTCTGGTCTATCGGGTAGTTGGTTACCGAAAAAATGTGGTTCGCAAGAATCTGGAACTTGTTTTTCCTACTAAAACAGTTACGGAACGAAAACAAATAGAAGTTGCTTTTTTTAGGCATATGTGCGACATGTTCATGGAGATGGTCAAAACAATGAGCCTTTCTAAAGTCGAGGTAAAAGAACGGTATGATGTGAAGAATATCGAGGTCATTCAGGAACTAGAAAAGGAACGAAGTATTCTTATCGTATGTTCTCACTATGCCAATTGGGAATGGAATGTTAGTATTAATAACTACGTCAAATCGAAAGGGTATGCAGTTTATCAACCCATAACGAACAACTATTTTGATCGTTGGATTCGCAATGTTCGCGCTAGATGGAATACAACGTTGATAAGTCAAAAAGAAACTGCGAAAACAATTGTTCGCAACAAACAAAAGGGTGTTACAGGCATATTTGGTATGGTAAGCGACCAATCACCTTGGAGCAAGGCTAAATACTGGTATAAATTTATGGGTATAACTGTGCCTGTAATAAACGGTCCAGAACTTTTAGCAAGAAAACTAGACCTTGCAGTTGTTTTTCTAAAAGTGTCTAAAGTAAAGCGGGGTTATTTTGAGGCTGAGTTTATTCCGATAACTGTTTCTGGAAAAAATACTGAAGCCAATGAAATAACAAATAAGTTTATAGCTCTTGCTGAGCAACAAATTTACGAGCGTCCTGAACATTACCTATGGACGCATAAGCGTTGGAAACATAGGCACAAGGCTCCAAAGGGGTTGTAGTTAGCAGTTAGCAGTTAGCAGTTAGCAGTTAGCAGTTAGCAGTTAGCAGTTAGCAGTTAGCAGTTAGCAGAAAATACGTTGCTAAATCTATAAACTCATAAACTTTCCTCAAATCCTTTAAAATGGATTCAAGCAGAGCTTTTTATAATCTGGCGACTTGTTTTATTTCTCCTATAATTTTATCGGCCAAAGCATCGGCCTCTGATTGACTTTTGGCTTCCGTATAAACGCGGATAATGGGTTCGGTATTTGATTTGCGCAAGTGTACCCAATTTTGAGCGAAGTCAATCTTTACACCGTCTATCGTCGTTAACTCCTCGTTTTCATATTTTTTTGCCATCGCAACTAGAAGTCCGTCAACATCTAGACTTGGAGTCAGCTGAATCTTCTTTTTGCTCATGAAGTAAGACGGATAACTAGCACGTAATTCTGCAACAGTTCCACCATTTTCAGCCATCAACATTAAAAATAAGGCAGTGCCTACCAAAGAATCACGACCATAGTGACTGGAAGGGTAAATAATACCACCGTTGCCTTCGCCTCCGATAACGGCGTTGTTAGCTTTCATTTTAGTAACGACATTGACTTCCCCTACTGCAGAAGCCTCATAAGAACCGCCATGCTTTTCCGTAATGTCTCGTAATGCACGAGTAGATGATAAATTAGAGACCGTATTCCCTTTGGTTTTACCCAAAACATAATCGGCACAGGCGACCAAGGTATATTCCTCACCAAACATTTCTCCATCATCACTGATAAAGGCCAGGCGGTCAACATCAGGGTCTACTACAATTCCGAAATCAGCTTTTTCTTTAACAACCAATTGACAGATATCGGCCAAGTGTTCTTTTAGGGGTTCAGGATTATGAGGAAAATGACCTGTTGGGTCACAATACAATTCCACAACGTCAACACCCAAGGCATCGAGCAACCTTGGAATAGCTATTCCCCCTGTAGAATTTACCCCATCGACTACAACTTTAAACTTTTCTTTGCGAATGGTATCCGCATCGACCAAATCTAGCGCTAGAACTTCATCAATATGAATATCGATATAAGCGTCGTTTCGCAATACACGCCCCAAATCATCGACATCGCAAAAATCAAAATCCTCTTTTTCAGCGATTTCCAGAATTTTAGCACCTTGGGCTGCATCTAAAAATTCTCCCTTTTCATTTAAAAGTTTTAAAGCATTCCATTGTTTGGGGTTATGGCTTGCGGTTAGAATAATACCTCCGTCAGCATGTTCAAGGGGTACGGCAATTTCAACGGTCGGGGTGGTCGAAAGATCTAAATCTACTACATCGATTCCAAGTCCAACCAATGTAGAGACCACGAGGTTCTGTATCATTTCGCCAGATAGTCGTGCATCGCGACCAATAACTACTTTTAAATCCGATTTCTTGGAATATTCTTTGAGCCAAACTCCATAAGCCGCTGCAAATTTTACTGCGTCAATTGGTGTTAGGTTTTCCCCTGGCTTTCCTCCAATTGTACCTCGTATTCCCGATATCGATTTAATTAAAGTCATAAGTCTTTTAAATTTTCTGCAAATATACAGGTCTGCGGGTAATACTATGGTAGCAATTCGTAAATTCGAGGGCATGAATTTTTTGGCACATATTTACCTTTCCTTTGGAGATAAAGAAATTACTCTGGGTAATTTTATCGCTGATAGTATTCGTGGCAATAAATACGGTCACCTGCCAGAACGGGTTCAAAAAGGTATTCTTCTGCATCGTGAAATAGATACTTTTACCGACAGTCATGCTATACCCAAGCAAAGCAGTAAACGGCTGCACAATAACTATAGTCATTACAGCAGGGTGATAGTTGATATTTATTACGACCATTTTTTGGCTAAGAATTGGTATAAGTATTCTGATATACCGCTCTCGGTCTATGTAGATGATTTTTATGATTTATTAGCCGATAATTATAAGATTTTACCAAACGGAGTCAAAATAATGATGCCATACATGCTCGCTGACAACTGGATTTTCAACTATTCTAAAATGGATGGTATAGGTCGGGTACTCGAGGGTATGAACCGAAGAACAAAGAACAAATCTAAAATGAACTTTGCAATTTTAGACTTGGAAGAACATTACCAAAAATTCGAAGATGAGTTCACCTTGTTTTTTGATGAATTGATTATCTTTTCGAAGAACCACTATAACTTGCTCACATAAAACATAAGTCTAACGCAATAGCCTCAAAATGAAAATACTCAAATCAACCTTCGTAATCATATTGGTTTTCGCACTGCTAACTAGCTGTAGAACAAATACTACTGTACCACCAACAGGCCTTGTTACCGAAAAGGCGATGGTCGTCTCGGCCCGTGAAGAAGCATCCAAAATCGGAGTGGAAATCCTTAAAAAAGGAGGCAATGCCTTTGATGCCATGGTCGCAACGGAAATGGCCTTGGTCGTTGCCTACCCTTTTGCGGGCAACCTTGGCGGTGGTGGTTTTATGGTTTATCGCAAGGCCGATGGGGATGTTGGCGGATTGGATTATCGTGAAAAAGCACCTTTATCCGCACATAAGGACATGTATTTGGATTCCCTAGGGAATGTAATTCCCAACATGAGTACCAAAGGCGCTACGGCAGTGGGCGTTCCGGGTACCGTGGCGGGCATCATGGAGGTACACAAAAAATACGGATCGCTGCCATTGGCCGAAATTTTCGAGCCTGTAATCGCCTTAGCTGAAAAAGGAATCGTCGTTACCGAGAATCAGGCCAATCGTTTTGAGAATTATAAAGAATTGATTTTAGAAGTGAACGATAGTGTAACAACATTTCCCATAGGTTGCAAGGCTGGTGATATTGTCAAATATCCGGCATTGGCCCGTACCATGAAGCTTATTGCCAAAAACGGCAGGGATGGTTTTTACAAAGGGGAGACCGCAAAAACTTTGGCAGCTTTTATTCAGGCAAAAGGTGGCTTTGTGACCGAAGAAGATTTAGAGAAGTACGAAGCCAAGTGGCGACGGCCCATAATTTTTAATTATAAGGACTTACGTATTATTTCGATGAGCCCGCCTAGTAGTGGAGGTGTTACAATTCATCAAATTTTTAAAATGATGGAACCGCATGATGTTGCATCATTTGGTCATAATTCAGAAAAGACCATTCAATTATTTACCGAAGCATCGAGGCGAGCATACGCAGACAGAAATTATTGGTTGGGCGACCCCGATTTTGCCGATATTCCTCTGGATGTGCTTTTGAGCCAGAATTATTTGGAAGAGCGTATGGAGGATTTCTCATTTGACAAAGCCACAAAATCCGCAGATGTGGGTCATGGCGAAGTGGCTATGGCAGAAAGTATGGAAACCACCCACTACTCTATTGTAGATGCTGAAGGGAATGCAGTTTCTGTAACCACCACATTGAACGGAGCCTATGGTTCTAAGCTCTACAGCGATGAACTTGGTTTCTTTTTAAACAATGAGATGGATGATTTTAGTGCTAAACCAGGAGTGCCGAATATGTTTGGGCTCATTGGTGCGGAAGCCAATAGTATTGCCCCTGAAAAAAGAATGTTGAGCAGTATGACACCTACTATTGTCGAGAAAGAAGGAAAGTTATATATGGTAGTGGGTACGCCGGGCGGGAGTACTATTATCACGGCCGTTGCGCAAACAATTTTGAATACCTATGAATTTAATCTAAGTATGCAAGAAGCAGTAAATGCACCCCGCTTTCATCATCAATGGCTACCCGATATGGTTATTTTCGAACCAGAAGGTTTTTCAGAAGACCTTAAAGCAAATTTGAAGACCAAAGGGTATATCATTAACGAAGAACGAACCCCTATTATTGGAAAAGTAGATGCCATTCGTATACTTTCCGACGGAAAATTAGAAGGTGGCGCGGACAAACGTGGCGATGATGCTGCCGTTGGATATTAGGTTTTTCTTTAAATCCATTTGCCAAATGAATACAATTACATGAAAAAGTTATTGAAAATATTTTTGAAAATAGTTGGTGTGCTTGCACTTCTAGGGCTGATTGGGTTCGGCGTTGCCTATGCCATTTACAACGAACCCATACCGGAAGGCACCGCAGGTGCTGAAGCAGATGCCTTAGCCATTAAAATGTTGAAAGCAATAAATCACGAGCAGTACCAGAAAACGAGATTTCTAGAGTGGTCATTCGCAGGGGGTGCACATGAATACAAATGGGATAAGGAAAATGGAAAAGTTGTAGTAAAATGGGATGATTATGCAGTTAACCTAAATCTTAATGATACTGCAATGAGTGTTGTAGAAAAGAAAGGCGAGAATTTATCTGCTAAGGCTTCTCGGGATTTAGTCAATAAAGCCTGGGATTACTTTAATAACGATTCCTTTTGGTTGGTGGCTCCTTTCAAGGTTTTTGATGAAGGAACAACTCGGAGTATCGTAGCACAAGAAGACGGCTCTCAAGGTTTATTGGTGCATTATACTTCTGGTGGAAGCACACCAGGAGATGCTTATTTGTGGAAAATACAACCAAATGGTTTTCCGGATAGCTATCAAATGTGGGTTCAAATTATTCCCATTGGCGGACTAAAAGCAACTTGGGACGATTGGAAAGTAATGGAAAACGGCCTCTTTTTACCAGCCAGTCATAAACTTGGCCCCATGACCTTAGATATGGGCCAAGTAAGAGCTTACGATTAAAGTTCCGTAAGGCTGTATTCGCTTAAAAGTATTTGCCATTCTTGGGTTTCCATAATTTCGAGGATACGCTGCGATATTCTTCGCTCAAGGGCTGTTCTGCGTTTAGCAATTCCGAAAGCATAAAATTGTACGTCGAACTTAATTGGTAAAATTTGTAGTTGATTGAAAATCGAATCCTCTTAATTCGATATTTTAAAATAGGCTCATCGTAAATAAAGGCATCTATTTCTTCATTCTTCAAAGCTTTTAACCCAGGTAATACCCCACCATACGAGTTAACTTGCTTAAAAAAGTGCTCTTTTAAAAACTGATCTGCGCTAGAATTTGAAATCGTACCAATGGGCCGCTCCTTAAACTCATCAAAACCATCAGGATTGCTAATTAATTGAGTAACCGTTAAACTAGAAGCAATACTGGCAGTTAATCCGGAAATAAACAATAGCCCTCCGAACATTAAAATCAAGGCTGCTATTTTTCCCATTATTTTTTTTGAAGCCTTATCACTGTAACCAAAGGTGGTTAAGGTTACAGCAGACCACCATACGCCATCCCAAATTCCGCGGTAGCTCTTTCTGAACTGCTTGTCGTTTTTGCGCTCAAAATACCAACCTAATAGACCAAAAAGAAAAATTATTAGCAACAGAATTAGTAATCCTTTCAAAAAATTATGATTAAAAAAACTTTTGACAAACTGTGAAAACTTCTGAAAACCTGAAACTTCAGTATCGGCTATCGTAGAATTTGAAGCATAAAATGAATGGGTAAACTCCATTACTTTACTGCGGTCTCCCGTAATTGTCAAAGGATTAATACTGACATCAATCGCTCCGGTCGACAAGGAATCAAGCATTTCGGAAAAAGACATTTGCTGAAGCTCATACTCAAACCCTAAATCATCTGCAACTCGTTCCCATAACCACATATTAATACCTTCTAAAAACTCTTCACTTTGAACAATAAAAGGCGGAGCTGTTGTGTAACCAACAAGTAACGTGTCTTGTAACCTGAGCATCCAAAAAAAAGGAAAACAAGTAAGTAATTGGCTTTTTTCATAAATTTATACATGACTTTGAGCCCTATGTTAAAAATACAATTTTAGTGCAAACATCTTATAAACGGCATATTGTCGCATAGTAACTATTCATACTTAGAATCCAAAATGACGATATCAATTCTCAAAAAAAAAGACTTAACTATTGTACTGCAAGAGCAAGCGAGCACTTTATTTAAGGAGCTAAATTCAGATATATATCAAATTGACCTGAAGAAAATTTTAGAAAACGAAGAACATATCGTTTTCGTGGTCGCCGAGGAAAACAATCAATTAGCAGGTATGGCATCAATGGCCCTTTATACCGTTATTTCAGGTTATAAAGGCATGGTAGAAGATGTAGTAGTCTCAGAAAATTATCGTGGTAAAGGTATCGGTAGAAAATTGATGAAAAAATTGCTCTCAGAAGCTGATAAGCTAGAACTTACAGAGGTGCTCTTGTTTTCAGGTCACCACCGCCAAGCTGCTATTACACTTTATAAAAGTTTAGGGTTTATATTAAAAAATAGCGGCGTGTATCGTTTGAAATTGAATTAATCCACTTTCTTCACATGCTTGATCTGGCTTTTCAGTTCATCCATAGATTCCTGTAACTGGCGTAATAGTCCGGTTTCGGTGGTGGCATCCAAACCGAAAGTAATTTTGCTATTCACCTCCCACATCTCCTGAATCTGAAAAGGTTTGATTTCATACGGCGGATAAATCTCATTAAGCGAAACAAGAGTTACGTTGTTCGAATTGGGTTTGCGTTCTATTTTTTTTACTAAAACCGCATCTTGTAACACTACTACATACATCTTATTAGCACTTACATTATCTACGTGCTCACAGGCCCGCGCCAAAACCCAATCTCCCGGTCTTAAATTCGGCAACATACTATCGCCTTCTACCTGAAAACCACGATAGGTGGCGTTTCTAAACTCGGGAATGGGCAAATCAAAAGCTGGTAATTCTTGATACCAACTTGTGTCAGCAATATTTTGCGGATATCCCGCAGCCGCTTTTGCGTTTACTAAAACCATATTGTCTTGATCGGAAGAATCGACCGTGACCACCTTTGGAATAACACTTACATTAGAAGTCTGAATAAGCTTTTGATCACTTTCCCCGAACAACCACAGCGGATTTACCTGAAACTGCCGTAATAATTCAGTTACTACTTTTCCAGAAAGTTTTGTACGGCCACGCTCAATATCGGCGGTCGTACTCGAAACCCCTAAGAGTTTAGCAAACTCTGCTTGGGTGTGGCCCAATTCCCTTCTAAGGTCTATAAACCGTTTTAATGTAATCTCTTTTTCCATACAAATTAAATCTTTCCGAATACTCAAATATACACATTATGGATTATATCCAATAAATAATTTGGATTATTTCCATAATTAGGAATAATTCCATAATTTTGGAGTAATTACAAAAACATGTCCTTCGAACGAATTCGTGAAAAACTAATTATTTTGGCCGATGCGGCCAAATACGATGTTTCCTGCTCTAGCAGCGGAAGCAACCGAACCAATAAAGATAAAGGGTTGGGCAACAGCACCGGTATGGGTATATGTCATAGTTATACAGAAGATGGTCGTTGCGTTTCACTCTTAAAGATATTGCTGACCAACCACTGCATTTTTGACTGTGCTTACTGTGTTACGCGTAAAAGTAATGATATTAAAAGAGCAGCATTCAAGATTCAAGAGGTGGTCGACTTAACTATAAATTTCTATCGACGTAATTATATTGAAGGCTTGTTCTTAAGCTCTGGGATTTTTAAGAATCCCGATTTTACGATGGAGCGTTTGGTAGCAGTTGCCAAAAAGCTACGTACCGAGGAAAATTTTAACGGTTATATACATTTAAAGTCCATTCCGGGAGCAAGTGATGAATTAATGTTCGAGGCCGGATTATATGCTGATAGGTTATCTGTCAACATCGAAATCCCCACTATCTCCGGTCTCAAACTTTTGGCTCCCGATAAGAAGCACGAGGATTTTACAAAACCCATGTTAAAGGTCAAAAATGAAATCGTACGCTACAAATCGGAAAAGAAAATCATTAAGAGTACCCCAAAATATGCTCCGGCAGGGCAAAGCACTCAAATGATTATAGGAGCAACAGGAGAATCGGATAAAGATATTATGTACTCTGCAACCCACTATTACAGCAATTACAATATGAAACGCGTTTACTATTCAGGCTACGTGCCAGTGGCAGAGGATAAACGCTTACCATCGATCGGCTCACAAGTGCCTATCCTAAGGGAAAATAGGTTGTATCAGACCGATTGGTTGTTGCGTTTTTATGGATTCGATATTAGGGAAATTCTAAACGATACTACGCCAAATCTTGATATTGATATAGACCCAAAGCTAAGTTGGGCATTGCGAAACCTGAACCATTTTCCAATAAATATCAATACCGCTGATAAACGGATGCTGGCGCGAATTCCGGGTATTGGCATGCGATCCGTCAACCGAATTATTCAAGCGCGCCGATTTCGAAAACTAGATTGGGAACATCTAAAGCGAATGGGAGTAGCCCTAAATAGAGCACGATATTTTATCATTTGCAATTCAAGACATTGGGAACGTAAAGATTTGGAAGCTGCAACCATCAAAGGTTTGATTTTGCAAAATTCGAAAGGAAAATTTAGAAATAGCTATAGTAGCCAACTATCATTGTTCAATTAGTAAACAACCTCGGGGCAAACCCAAGTGGCATGCGTGGGAAAACAAGCATTTCATTTCGAGGCCCGCCCGAACCGTACGGGCGGGCAAGCCTCGGAGCTTTTAAAGCTCGATTATCGCGTAAAATTCAAAAAATGAATTATTTAAATAAAAGTATAGAAAATACAAATCAAGTTAAATCCTATGAGTTTTTGGAAATAAGCAGAGCCAGAATTTTGGGTTTTGGCTACAGCTGGATTGTTTATAAAAGTGGTCTTAGAAAATCATTCAGAATACAAAGAAAACTGCTTATTTCATCTCACAACTAAAACAGTACTTATGCAAGAAGCAAAAATTTTAATCTATGATGGAAGTTTCAACGGGTTTTTAACATCGGTTTTCAAGGCATTCGAAGAGAAAAGCATTATTGCAGATATTCAATCGAATTCGGTATCTCAAAACGGTTTATTTTCGCAGTCAGAAACCGTTTTCACACAGATGGAACTTGCCAAACGCGTCTGGAACGGCATTCAAAGAAAAAGCAACTTGGCAATCAAGAACATTTACTTTGCATTCTTGAGCGGTCAAAATGGTATTGAGCGCATGCTATATGCTTATATCAAAAAAATGTTCGCTAAGGAAGTTTCTAATGCAACCGATTACGGTGATGAATCTGTTCTTCGTATAAGTCAGCTTGCGAAAAGTGTTGGGCGAGAAAAACACCGAATGGAAGCTTTCGTTCGTTTTCAATTGACCCAGGACAACATTTATTTTGCGAATATAGAGCCTGACTTTGATGTACTGCCATTAATATCAAAACACTTTCGTTCCCGTTACGCAGACCAAGAATGGATTATCTATGATGTTAAGCGTAAGTACGGATTACATTATAATTTAGAGTCCGTAGAGATCATAACGATGAATTTGGATGAAATTCACGCAAATAGCATTCACAAAAACAAGGCTTTCACAGCTACTGAATATGATTACCAAAACCTTTGGAATGATTACTTTAAGAGTACAAACATCAAATCGAGAATAAATAAGAAACTACATACCCAGCACGTGCCAAAACGCTATTGGAAATATTTGAGTGAAAAGAAAGAGGCGGTTTAAAGTGTAACAATTGGAAATAAGGGTACACTAATAAGAAAACTACACTTTAAATTATGAAGAAAGCACTATCTATTTTTACCTTAAGTATCCTGAGCATCTTTTCAACTCAGGCACAGGAATTGGAAAACGCATTGCTTTGGGAAGTTTCTGGCAATGATTTCGAAAAACCCTCCTATTTATATGGAACCATTCACATGACTTGTGATGCCACTTTAAGCGATGAAATCCAATCTGCCTTGGATAAGACATCATTGTTAGTGCTAGAATTAGACATGGACGACCCTAACATGAATGCAGCTATGATGCAGAACATGGCCATGAAAGACAATCAGAACATAAAGAATTTACTGACCGAAGAGCAATACGCTTCTTTGGATAGTTTTATACAAAAACAGTTTGGTGCGCCATTAAGCGCATTCGCTACTTTTAAACCTTTTTTCTTATCGGCAATGTTGATTACGAAATACCTCGATTGCCCAGTGCAGTCCTTTGAAGCTGAATTAATGAAAGTAGCTCAAGAACAAGAGGAAGAGGTTTTAGGCTTAGAAACGGTCGAAGAGCAGATGGGCCTTTTTGATGAAATCCCGTATGAGGATCAAATTAAAGATTTAATGGCTTCAGTAGATGGCGATTTGGAAAAGGATAAATTGAGTTTTAAGAAAATGATGGAATACTATAACAATAGCGATCTAGCCGGAATTCAAGAAATGACAGATGAAGATGATTCCCAGATTATGAATGAGTATAAAGATTTAATGTTATCAAATCGCAATAAAAATTGGATAGCAAAAATGAAAGCATTTTCAAAAGAACAACCAACATTTTATGGTGTGGGAGCGGCTCATTTAATCGGAGAGGAAGGAGTAATCAAATTACTGAGAAAACAAGGTTATACGGTTAAGGCTGTTAACTAAACCAACCTGCACTGGACGTGCAAGGGTTTGGATGCGCAATAAAATTGCTTTTGTTAAAAGTTGATAATTAGGGGTGCCATTAACTGGTCACCCATTTCGTGAATAATTTTTTTTACATACTAAAGTGAGTAATAAATTACAGGGTTTTAAATCCCAATATGAGACTACTAAAAATACCAAAAAAATTGATGCTTTTTTGGTTTTTGTATTTTGATAAACCCTTACAAAGCCATACCAGTATTGTGCGGGCTAATCAGTTTTCTTCAAATCCTCACTTTTAACATCTCTTTCCAAAGTCCCCTATTTAATAGAATGAATTGAATTAAAGTATTAATAGTCTGAATTATGTAGAGATGCGTGTTGATTTGATTCAAGCTTTTTTAATTTATAATGAGCGGACACTTAATAGAAAATCTTTATGTTTTTATTGAGCTTAAATGCAGTATGTCTAATGTCTAATAGCGCAGCGGTCTTTTGTCATTTCGTGGACACTATTGATTTATAGTTTTAAACCATGGTGCTAAAACTTTCTCTTGAGTAAAAAAACTAAACTAGCTTCACTACTTTTTTAGCCATCAAAAACGTATTTTTGCAACTTTGTAAATCAGTATGGTAAATTACGAGGAAAGCATAGAAGTTAAAGGAGCTCGGGTACACAATCTAAAGAATTTAGATGTGTCTATTCCGAGAGAGAAATTGGTGGTCATTACCGGTCTTTCGGGGAGTGGAAAATCTTCTTTGGCCTTCGATACTATTTATGCCGAAGGCCAACGCCGATATATTGAAACCTTCTCGGCCTATGCACGGCAATTTTTGGGTGGCTTGGAACGGCCAGATGTCGATAAAATCGATGGCCTCTCCCCCGTTATTGCAATTGAACAAAAAACTACTAGTAAATCGCCCCGTTCTACGGTGGGTACAATCACAGAAATTTACGATTTCTTAAGGCTTTTATTTGCGCGTGCTGGCGATGCTTATAGTTATAACACGGGCCAAAAAATGGTCAGTTATGATGATAATCAAATAAAACAATTGATTATTGAATCATTTGCCAATAAGAAAATCAATATCCTAGCTCCTGTTATTAAATCTAGAAAAGGACATTATCGAGAATTGTTCGAGCAAATTGCCAAACAGGGTTTTGTAAAAGTTCGCGTAGATGGCGTCATTGTCGATATTGTTAAAGGCATGAAAGTCGACCGGTACAAAGTGCACGATATTGAAATCGTAATCGACCGTCTAAAAATAAAATCGTCCGACGAATTGGACAAACGACTTTCAGAGACTATAAATACGGCAATGTATAGTGGTGATAATGTACTGATGGTTTTAGAAGAAGGTACTGCCGAACCACGTTATTTTAGTCGCGACCTTATGTGCCCTTCCACAGGTATTTCTTACCCTTCTCCAGAGCCGAATACATTTTCATTCAACTCCCCAAAGGGCATGTGCCCTGAATGCAATGGGCTTGGGCATGTACATGAGGTAAATGAAAAGAAGATTTTCCCGAATCCAAAACTCTCGATAAAGGCTGGTGGTATAGCCCCTTTGGGCGAATACAAGAAATCATGGGCTTTCAAACAAATCGAAACTATTGCGCAGCGGTATGAGTTTGAACTCACCGATGCTATTAGCAAAATACCCGCTAAGGCAATTGATGTGCTACTCAATGGAGGTCATGAGGTTTTTGAGGTCGACTCTAAAAGTTTAGGAGTAAAACGGAACTATAAAATCGATTATGAGGGAATATCCAATTTTATAAAAAGTCAGTTTAAAGCGGCAGAATCCACCTCTATTAAACGGTGGGCAAAGGAATATATGGATAAGGTTATTTGTCCGCAATGTAAGGGTTCACGGCTGCGCACTGAATCGCTTAATTTCAAATTGAACGAAAAAAACATTGCGGAGTTGGCCCATATGGATATTACCGACCTAGCAGCATTCTTTAAAAACCTCCAAAAAACACTAAAGGGCAATCAACTAAAGATTGCAGAGGAAATCATCAAAGAAATACGAACAAGAATTCAATTTTTGTTGGATGTAGGTTTGGATTATCTCTCGTTGAATCGAAGTTCCAAATCGCTATCTGGTGGAGAGGCACAGCGCATTCGATTGGCAACACAAATCGGCTCACAACTTGTTGGCGTGCTATACATTTTAGATGAACCTAGTATCGGTTTGCACCAAAGAGATAATGATCGTCTTATCAAATCTTTAGAATCGCTTCGAGATATCGGAAATTCAGTAATTGTAGTTGAACACGATCGCGATATGATAGAACGTGCTGACCATGTAATCGATATCGGACCGAAAGCAGGAAGACATGGTGGTGAAATCATCTCTGAGGGCACACCGTCCGAATTGAAATCATATAACACCTTAACCGCTGATTACATAACTGGAAAGAAAGAAATTGTAGTACCCAAAAAGCGCAGAAAAGGAAATGGCAAGAAAATTACGCTAGCGGGTTGTACGGGCAACAATCTAAAAAATGTATCCATAGCGCTTCCTTTGGGTAAAATGATCGGTGTAACTGGAGTTTCGGGCAGCGGAAAGTCTACTTTGATAAATGAGACCCTCTACCCTATCATGAACGCGCATTATTTTAATGGGGTTAAAAAACCCATGCCGTATAAAAAAATTACTGGCTTAGAGCATATTGACAAGGTCATTGATATCAATCAAAGTCCGATTGGTCGTACACCTCGCTCCAACCCAGCGACATATACGGGTGTTTTTAGCGAAATACGGTCATTGTTTACCAAAACCCCTGAGGCTGCGATTCGTGGTTACAAGCCAGGGCGGTTTAGCTTTAATGTAAAAGGAGGTCGTTGTGAAACGTGTCAAGGTGGCGGACTCAGAGTTATCGAAATGAACTTTTTGCCAGATGTCTACGTAGATTGTGAAACCTGTAACGGTAAGCGTTTTAATCGGGAGACCTTAGAAATTCGTTATAAAGGGAAATCAATTGCCGATGTATTGGAAATGACGATTAATGAGGCTGTCGATTTCTTTGAGTTGATTCCGAAAATACACAGAAAGTTAAAGACCATAAAAGATGTAGGTTTAGGCTATATATCACTTGGTCAGCAATCAACTACCCTATCTGGTGGTGAAGCGCAACGAATAAAACTAGCTACGGAATTATCAAAAAGAGATACAGGCAACACCTTTTATATATTAGATGAACCGACTACTGGCCTTCATTTTGAGGATATTCGTGTTCTAATGGAAGTTTTGAACCGATTGGTAGACAAAGGAAACACGATACTGGTTATCGAACATAATATGGATGTTATTAAAATGGCTGATTATATAATTGACATCGGCTACGAAGGTGGTCGTGGGGGTGGATTGATCGTTGCCAAAGGAACACCTGAGCAGGTAGCAAAAGACAGGAAAAGTTATACTGCAAAATTTTTAAAGAAAGAATTAAATTAGATTTATATACTATTTCCGTCTTGAATAGAGTTAATAGTTTGAAGATAGATTCCCGCCTCTACCTACCGGCATTGGGATCATATTAAAATCAAGAAAAAAACCTCCTTTGCTGAAATCGATTTAGCGCTGGCGAGAGAATGAAACGATAAGTGAATCAGTAAATTTCAGTCGCCGTTATTTTACAGTAATAACAATACTAAGCGAGAAGAGGTAACCGCCTACGGGGTAATGACAATAAATATTTTATTTTATGAGAAAAGAGCAACATCATAAAGGTTGGAATCAAATGAAAACCAACGATTCTTGGGCCATATTTAAGATTATGGGAGAATTCGTTAACGGTTTTGAACGGATGAGTACTATCGGTCCCTGTGTCTCTATCTTTGGTTCGGCTCGAACAAAAGAAAACGCCCCATATTATAAATTGGCTGTAGCTATTGCACAAAGTATTGCGGAGGCAGGCTACGGGGTCATCACCGGAGGTGGTCCTGGCATTATGGAAGCTGGTAATAAAGGAGCCAACCTAGCGGGAGGAACTTCCGTTGGTCTTAATATCGATTTGCCGTTTGAGCAGCACGACAACCCTTACATTGACAGCGATAAAAGCCTTGATTTTGATTATTTCTTTGTCAGAAAAGTAATGTTTGTCAAATATTCCCAAGGTTTTGTGGTTATGCCAGGAGGTTTCGGAACCTTAGATGAGCTTTTTGAAGCCATTACCTTGATACAGACAAATAAAATAGAAAAATTTCCTATCATACTAGTTGGTTCTTCTTTTTGGGAAGGATTGATGGAATGGATTAAAAACACAATGCTCACTGCTGGTACAATTAGTGCCACCGACCTTGATTTGATTCATATCGTTGACACAAAAGAAGAAGTAGTACATATTATAGACTCTTTCTACAAAGGACACCAGTTGAGTCCCAATTTCTAATTCTAACTTGAAAAGAACTGCCTTAGCATATTGTCTTTTGGCCGTCTTTGCTGTTTTTTTTAAAACAACAGAGGTTGCCGCGCAGCACACCAATGTGATTACGGCTACCTTGGATGGGTACACCAAAGAGATTTCTATAAAGCAAGCGTTTACATTTCAGAACAATTCAAACGACACTTTAAGAGTTCTTTATTTCAACGATTGGGCCAACGCCTATTCAGATAAAAATACGGGTCTTGCCAAGCGTTTCGCAGTTGAATTTAAGCGCAGTTTGCATTTGGCAAAGAAAAAAGAAAGAGGCTATACTGAAATCATGAGCGTCGTCGACAACAATTACGATGGCCTAAAATATAAGCGTACCAAGGAGAAAGATATTTTGGAGGTTCAGTTAAGGTCACCTTTGGAACCCAATGGCACAACAACAGTGTTTTTCACCTATTCGGTTAAACTGCCACCAAACAAATACACTTCTTTCGGATACGACAATAAAAACGGATATTATTTAAAAGACTGGTATTTAACACCTGCAGTTTATGACGGAAAATGGCGTTTATATTCCAACAAAAACCTAGAAGACCTCTATACCGGAATTACCAATACCACTTTAAATTTTAATTTTCCCCGAAGACTTGATATCGCTTCTAATTTCAAAAATTCTGAAATAACTTCATCAGGTAATGGTATGCTAACCCAGCTGGTCGGCAAAAACAGAAAAAGTTGTGAGGTAATTCTAACCCCTACAAAAAGATTCGTTAAACATCTTGCAGAAAACATGGCGATTACTAGCGATATCGAGTCCGTTCGCTATGATGAAATATCGCAAGGAGTTTCTATTTTGAAAATAGTCGAATTTATAAAGGCTAACCTAGGAACCTACCCTCACGACCAGTTGTTAGTAAGTGAGATTGAATATAGCAAGAGTCCACTTTACGGATTAAATCAGTTGCCTACCTTTATTCGACCTTATGAAGATAAGTTTCAATTTGAAATGAAATTCCTGAAAACTGCCTTGGGAAGAATTCTATCGGAATCGGTATATCTAAACCCAAGAAAAGAACAATGGTTAAACGATGCAATTGTAAACTATTTAATGATTGCCTACGTTGAGGAATACTATCCCGACCAAAAGCTTTTGGGCAAGCTCTCTAAAATTTGGGGCATACGAAGTTTTAATCTTGCAAAAATGGGTTTTAACGAACAGTACCCCTTTTTATACAACATGAGCGCTAGGCGGCATGCCGACCAGCCATTGACTGTGTCTCATGATTCTCTATTAAAATTCAACCAGAAAGTAGCAAATAAATATAAAGCCGGTCAGGGGCTCTCTTATTTGGCAAGTTATGTAGGTAGAAATAAAGTCGATACCAGTATCAAAACATATTATCAGTTTTATAAAGTAAATAAAACCACTACTTCCGATTTTGAATCTATACTAAAACGGAGTGTTGACGTGAATATTAACTGGTTCTTTGACACCTATGTCTCTACCGATAGAAAAATAGATTTCAAAATCAAAAAAATTGAAAAAACCGAAGACTCTCTTCGGATTACCATAAAGAATAAGGAAACTACAGATGTACCTATTTCACTATTCGGACTAAAAAATGATTCTGTAGTTAGCAAGTATTGGTTTACTGGAATAAAAAATGGAAAAACTATTACTATTGGGCGTAGCGGTGAAGAAAAGTTAGTGCTGAACTATGATCAAAAAATCCCGGAATTCAATCAACGTGATAATTGGAAATCACTAGGCGGGTTTTTATCAGGGAATAAAAAATTGAAATTCACTTTTTTCAGGGATTCTGAAAATCCATACTATAATCAGGTCTTTTATGTGCCTGTAGTCAACTTTAATATTTATGATGGGTGGACACCGGGAATGCGGTTGTACAATAAAACATTATTACAGCGGCCTTTTGTCTATGATTTTGCACCTTCATATTCTTTTCGTGAAAAGACTTTCGTTGGTTTTGGCAAGGTTACTTATCGCAAGTATTTATCTAAAACTGGACTTTATGTGGCCAATTATCGCTTAGGGGGCTCAACTTCTCACTTTAATGTGAATTCACGCTATTCTACCATTACGCCTTCATTGAGCTTTGGTTGGCGACCAAAAGATATGTTGAGCAATCATCGTCAACAATTATTGTTTAGGTATATCAATATTTTTCGAGATTTAGACGATGGCCTGGCCGCAGCAGGCAATGCACCCGAAACACCTGATTATAGTGTTTTTAATATGCGCTATTTAAATATTGACAATAATATTATTGATTATAAATCAATGTTGGTAGATTTTCAATTAGCCGACAAGTTTAGTAAACTCTCTGTAGAGCTGGAGTATCGTAAATTGTTTGAGAGCAACCGCCAGTTCAACCTAAGATTTTACGCAGGTAAATTTCTGAGTAATAATACGAACTCTGACTTCTTTAGCTTCGGTTTGGATAGGCCTACCGATTACCTTTTTGATTATGGGTATCTAGGAAGGTCAGAAGATTCAGGTATCTACAGCCAGCAATACATTGTTGCAGAAGGTGGATTTAAGTCTATTTTGGATGAAGAATTTCGTTTTTCCAATGATTGGTTGACAACCGTGAATACTAGTGTAAACCTTTGGAAATGGATTGAAGTATATGGAGATTTAGGTTACGTAAAAAACAAAAATATACCCGGAAAATTTGTTTATGATTCTGGAGTGCGCCTTAACTTAGTAACGGATTATTTTGAACTCTATTTTCCTTTGTACTCCAATAACGGTTGGGAGGTTTCGCAACCTAATTACGGCGAAAAAATACGATTTGTGGTTACCGTAGATATCAAAACCTTAGTTGGGTTGTTCACTCGCGACTGGTTCTAAACCTTGCGAAATTCTCACTATTTAATCTTTTCGCTTAGAATTACTTCATAAAAATACAATTAAAAACACGTATTTTTATAGATTTATTAATAATTAAGCTACTCACATTTTTGTAAAAACGGGAAGATTTTAATAATTTTGTTTCAAATCAATCCTGTACATGAAAATCTCTTCCAAGACCAGCAACGATATTTCTTTTGAAGATTTTAGAGCGCAGATTTTACAGGATTATGAAACGGCTTATCTGAGTCGTATCTGTAGTTTAATCGGCCGTAAAGAAGTGCTTACCGGCAAGGCTAAATTTGGAATTTTTAGTGATGGTAAAGAACTTCCCCAACTGGCGATGGCCCGATGTTTTCAGAATGGGGATTTCAGAAGCGGATATTACCGAGACCAAACTTTTATGATGGCTTCTGGACTATTATCACCGAAAGACCTTTTTCATGCTCTTTATGCCACCACAGACTTTGAGTTAGAGCCGATGAGCGCAGGTAAACAGATGGTAGGTCATTATCTTACCTACAGCCTTAATGAGGATGGTAGCTGGCGTGATCTTACACAGCAGAAAAACACTAGTTCCGATATTTCTAGTACAGCGGGGCAAATGCCAAGATTACTCGGTCTGGCACAGGCCTCAAAAGTATATCGAGAGATTGAAGGTGTCGATGATCAAAAATTTTCCAGAAATGGTAATGAAATTGCTTGGGGTACAATAGGTAATGCAAGCACCAGTGAAGGAATGTTCTTAGAGACCATTAACGCCGGTGGCGTATTACAAGTACCCATGGTAATTAGTATTTGGGATGATGAATATGGCATCTCTGTTCCTGCAAAATTTCATACGACAAAGGAAGATATTTCAAAGATGCTTAGCGGTTTTCAGCGCGAAGAAAATTTACCCGGATATGAAATTTTAAAGGTCAAAGGCTGGGACTACACCGCCTTGATGCATGCCTATCAGAACGCAGCGGATATTGCGAGGGAAAACCATATACCAGTAATAGTGCATGTTTATGAACTTACCCAACCGCAAGGACATTCCTCCTCAGGTTCGCACGAGCGCTACAAAAATGCAGAGCGTCTGCAATGGGAAGCCGACAACGATTGTAACAAACGTTTTCGCGAATGGATTTTAGAATCCAATATTGCCTCCGAAGACGAGCTTGTAGCGTTAGAAAAAAGGATAAAAGGTGAAGTGCGAACGGCACGAAAGCAAGCTTGGACAGAATCGCTAGAAGCGCAAAAACAATCCAAAAAGGAACTTCTAATTCACCTAGAACAGGTTGCGACACAAAGCTTTAATAAGAATTTTTTGACCAAAATTAAGAATGACTTGATTTCAATAGAGGAGCCCATAAAAAAAGATATCGCAAAAGCCGGTAGAATGGCACTCAGATATTTATTGGGAAACGAATCTAGAGAAAGCACACAGCTAAAAAATTGGATAAACTCTTATCTGAACATCAATCAACCAAAATATAGCAATAACCTCTACAGCGAGTTACCAACTTGTGCTACCTTGGTCAAATCTGTGACGCCCAAATATGATGATTCTCCCGAAATTGTGGATGGACGAATAATTATACGGGATAATTTCGATAAACTTTTTGAAAAGTACCCGCAGGCTTTGGTGTTTGGTGAAGATACCGGCTTTATAGGTGATGTAAATCAAGGACTAGAAGGGCTGCAAAGCAAATACGGAAAACTTCGTGTAGCGGATACGGGAATTCGCGAAACTACTATCATAGGACAAGGCATCGGAATGGCCCTGAGAGGTTTACGGCCGATTGCGGAAATTCAATATTTAGATTATATCTTTTATGCAATGCCAACCTTAACAGACGATTTGGCCTGTTTGCGTTACCGTACCTCCGGCAAGCAAAAAGCACCTCTTATTGTTAGAACCCGAGGGCATCGACTAGAAGGTATTTGGCATTCAGGTTCACCCATGGGCGGGCTCATTCATTTACTCCGTGGGATGTATATTCTATCACCTCGAAATATGACTCAAGCAGCCGGGTTTTACAATACCTTAATGAAGAGTGATGAGCCTGCATTGGTCATAGAAAGTTTGAACGGCTATCGCCTAAAAGAGCCATTGCCAAATAATCTTGGGGAACACTGCACCCCTATCGGGATTGTAGAAACTCTAAAAACAGGTACCGACATTACGATTGTTTCCTACGGTTCAACATTGCGAATCGTAGAGCAAGCTGCAGAGGAATTAAAAGAAGTTGGTATCGATGCAGAAGTAATCGATGCCCAAACATTACTTCCTTTTGACATCAATCATGATGTGGTAAAGAGCATTCAAAAAACGAACCGTTTGCTCGTTGTTGATGAAGATGTACCGGGAGGTTGCGCTGCTTACCTATTAAATGAGATTATTGAAAAACAGGGCGCTTATAACTATTTAGATAGTGGCCCGCAGACGCTTACCGCTAAAGCGCATAGACCTGCATACGGTAGTGATGGCGACTACTTTTCTAAACCAAATTGCGAGGATATTTTTGAAAAAATATATGGCATTATGCATGAGGCAGACCCGGAGAATTATCCTGCACTTCGGTAGTTATTTACTTAATCTATCCGGTTCTTAAAGTACAATTTTGCTAATACCTGTTTTTGTTCTAAAATTCTTCATATTTGTATGAATGAACAACAATATAGTCACCATACTCAAAAATAATTTCGGCATCGCAGCGACTTCCGTTTCTTCTCTAGAAGGTTATGATAGCGTAAACTTTAAAGTTGTTTCTGACAGTGGCATTTTTGTTTTAAAACAATACCGCATTAATAAATACAGCAAGGAATTACGTGAGGCCGAAAACGATATATTACAGGACTTATCCGTATTAAAACATCAAGAATTTCCTGAAGTTATCCAGACTGTTGAAGGAAACCTATTCTGGAGAAGCGACACCGATTATTTTCGACTTTTAACTTATGTAGAAGGCGATTTTTTGGGAGTTGTAGAACATTCCTCTAACCTTCTCCACTCTTTCGGCGAATTTTTAGGTAAGATGGACAAGCAATTGGAGCATGTGTATTACGCTTCCATAGCAGCCAAGCGAACCCAATGGGACCTTCAATATTTCAAACAGAATTACAAATACCTCGATTATATTAACGACCCCAAAGATAAAAGTCTAGTCGACTACTTTTTTTTACAGTTCGATGAACAGGTATACCCCATTCAACATAATTTACGAAAGGCTATAATTCATAATGACGCTAATGATTGGAATGTACTCACAAAAAACGAGAAGGTTTCCGGAATAATCGATTTTGGGGATATGTGCCATTCTTGGCTAATCAACGAAGTCGCAGTTGCTATTACCTATGTTATGATGGGTAAGGAGAATCCGCTTGAGATAGGTTCTCAGGTAATCAAAGGCTACCATTCAGTTGTTCCCTTAAAACAGATAGAATTGGATACTTTATATTTCTTAGTAGCTGCTAGGTTGTGTACAAGCGTTTGTAATTCGGCCTGCACGAAAACCTTTAAACCAGATTCCGATTATATCACAATTAGTGAAAAACCGGCTTGGACCCTGCTTAGAAAATGGTTGACCATTAACCCCTTAAAAGCATCCTCCTATTTTAGAGAAGCAGCAGGGTTTGAAGAGAATATTTATCCATCAAATGAGTCGCAGCAAGCCCGTCGAAAAAAAGTTCTAGGTTCTGCCCTGTCTCTAAGTTATGAAGCGCCGATTCAAATGCAGCGTTCAGCTTTTCAATATATGTATGATGCAAGTGGCAATACTATTTTAGATGCTTATAATAACATTATGTTGGTTGGCCATTCGCACCCTGCGGTGGTAAGAGCTGGTCAAAAAACCATGGCCCGTCTCAATACCAATACCAGATATATTTATGAAGAACTATTAGAATATAGCGAGCGGCTTCTTAAGAAATTTCCGTCAAATCTGAATAAGGTCTTTTTCGTGAACTCAGGCAGTGCCGCCAGTGATTTGGCTACACGAATGGCAACTACCCACACCGCAAAACAGAAAATATTAGTTTTAGAACATGGCTATCATGGCAATACAAAAAATACGATAGATATCAGTCATTATAAATACAATCACCAAGGTGGTTCGGGAAAGCAAGATTACATTTTAGAAACTCCCATGCCCAATGTTTACGGATCGGGCTTAAAAGATAATGGCGAAGCGGGTAAGCATTTTGCAAACGGAACAAACACTGTTATTTCGGATAGTGATGGTGCTATTGCGGCCTTTATCGCAGAACCTATAATTGGCTGTGGTGGTCAAGTGCCACTGGCTAAAGAATATTTGCAAGCAATATATCCTAAAATCAGGGCACAAGGGGGTATCTGCATTAGCGATGAAGTACAAGTAGGCTTCGGCCGTTTAGGGGACTATTTTTGGGGCTATGAAATGCATGATGTAATTCCCGATATGGTTATTATAGGTAAACCAATGGGTAACGGACATCCTATCGGTGCTGTGGTAACGACAGCGGAAATTGCAGCAAGTTTTGACAATGGATTGGAATTTTTCAGTTCTTTCGGAGGAAACCCTGTTAGTTGTGCTATTGGTAATGCCGTTCTCAAGGTCATTCAAGAAGAAAATTTACAAGCTCATGCCAAAGAAACCGGTGACTACTTAAAAACATTATTGAAACAGTTGCAATCGAAATATTCGCAATTAGCGGATGTTCGTGGTAGCGGTCTTTTTCTTGGTGTTGAGCTAATAGATTCGGATAAAAAACCTGCGATATTATTAGCGTCCAAACTAAAGAACGAACTTCGACGAAAAAACATCTTAATAGGTACAGATGGGCCGTTCGATAGTGTGTTGAAAATCAAGCCACCTCTGTCTTTTATTAAGGCTGACTGTGATATTCTTTGTGAAGCAATTGACTCAATTCTATCTTAGTTTGATTAAAATTGAATACATTTACGCAGTTGCCCAAAAATGAAGATTTATGAATACTTCGGTACTAAAAGATATTGGCCTAGCGGTTTTGAGAATTGGAGCATCTGCATTAATGCTCACCCACGGCTATGGAAAATTACAAATGTTAATCAACGGCGCAGAATTTGGAAACCCTATTGGCATAGGAGCCACGCCGTCGTTATTCTTGACCGTTCTAGGTGAATTTGTCTGCCCGATTTTGATTATTATAGGTCTAAAAACAAGACTGGCAGCCATCCCTACCGCAATCACTATGGCGGTAGCGGCGTTTATCGTTCACGGGGCTGATCCTTTTCAGAAGAAGGAAATGGCCTTGGTGTATTTGTTAATTTTTGTGGTTATAGCAGTTTTAGGACCTGGTAAGTTCGGTATCGATAAGAAGTAATCGCAATCAGATAATTTTCGCAAGTAATTCTTTTAGCAAATCTGCTTGAGGCAGTGCATTAGCATTCACTCCTTTTCCTTTTAGATCCATTTCACGTAGATGAGAAATTATTCTACTTACTTTTCTCATAGGATAATTTCGCGCCGCTGTTTGAAATTCACCAACAAAATATGGATTTATTTTTAAGGTGCTAGCCACACTTTTTGGAGAATGGTCCCTGAGCCCATGATATTGGAGCAATTGACTGAAAAATGAATATAAGAGCGAAACCGTAAGTACAAAAGGGTTGTCTTTTGGGTTTTGAGCAAAATAATTAATTATTCGGGTAGCCTTAACTACGTTTCGTTCCCCTATCGCTTTTTTAAGTTCAAAATTGTTAAAATCCTTACTGAAGCCAATATGTTTCTCAATATGTTCAGGGGTAATCTCTGAATCTTTGGGGAGTACCAGCTGTAACTTTTTAAGTTCATTAGCTATTTTCCCCAAATCAGTTCCCAAAAATTCTACCAACAAATGAGATGCCTTCGGGGCAATCCTATAGCCTTCACCCGCCAAAGTTCTACGAATCCAATCAGAAACTTTATTTTCGTATAACTTCTTACTCTCGAAAATAACGCCCGTTTTCTGAATCGCCTTGTACAATTTTTTACGCTTGTCGAGTTTTTTGTATTTATAACAAATGACTAAAACGGTTGTGAGCTGAGGATTTTCAGCATAGGGAACCAAATTCTCGATAGTACGCGATAAGTGTTGTGCTTCTTTTACGATCAAAACCTGCCGCTCTGCCATCATAGGATATCTTTTCGCATTTCCTATAATATCCTCGATTGTAACATCCCTTGCGTAAAGAACAGTCTGGTTGAAACCCTTCTCCTCTTCGGTCAATACATTTTGATCAATATATTCAGCGAGTTTATCAATATAATAGGCTTCCTCACCGAACAGAAAGTAGATAGGTCTGATCTTTCCGTTATTGATATCGTCAACCAAGTGTTTTACTTCATCCATCTAAAAAAAATCCTCAACTTTGCGCCATGCAGACCCTCAATTTTCCGGCCTATGACTTTCGTCTCAAAAATAGCGAAAATAAAGTCCATATTTTTGATGTGATTCGCAAAAAATTTATTGTTCTTCAACCTGAAGAATGGGTTCGACAACATGTAGTTCATTATTTATTAAAGGATAAAAAATACCCTAAAAGTCTTATCAATATTGAAAAACAACTAACATTAAACGGTATTAAAAAAAGATACGATGTAGTTGTTTTCAGGTCTGACGGAAGCATTAACTTATTGGTTGAATGCAAATCACCTTCCATACCGATAAATCAAAAAGTATTCGACCAAATCGCCCGATACAACATGCAATTAAAGGCAACTTATCTCATGGTAACCAATGGTTCAAATCATTATTATTGCGAGATGGACTATGCAGAAGAAAAATACCATTTTTTACCCGCTATTCCTGATTTTAGCCGTTAATTTGCTATCGTTTTGAAAATAGCTGTGGTCATTTTAAATTGGAATGGGGAACTTTTGTTGGAAAGTTACCTTCCATCGGTTATGCGACATTCCGAAAATGCGGATATTTATGTAGCCGATAATGCTTCGACCGATGGTTCGGTAGCATTCATAAAAAAGCATTACCCTTCAATCAAAATCATTCAAAACTCAGTTAATGGCGGGTTTGCCAAAGGCTACAACGACGCATTAAAGCATGTTAAAGCTGATATTTTCTGTTTATTAAATTCAGATGTCGAGGTTAGCGAAAACTGGTTGCGACCCTTCCAAAAACTATTCGCCGAATACAAAGATATAGCTATCGCACAGCCCAAAATACTCGATTTAATGAGACCAGATTATTTTGAATATGCAGGAGCAGCCGGTGGTTTTTTAGACCAATTGGGCTACCCGCTTTGTAGAGGGCGTATTTTTCAGGAGTTAGAAAAAGATGAAGGACAGTATGATGATTCTCGTGAGATTTTTTGGGCTACAGGAGCATGTATGTTCATTAGAAGTGCCGTTTTTGAGGAACTTAATGGTTTTGATGAAGACTACTTCGCACACCAAGAAGAAGTAGATCTTTGTTGGAGAGCCAAAAACAAAGGACACAAAGTATATTACGTTGGAAGCGCTCATATTTTTCACTTAGGAGGCTCTACGCTAAGTAACATGAACCCAAAAAAAACATATCTAAATTTTAGAAATTCTCTTTTTTCAATTACCAAAAACCTACCACGACGAAAGGCTTTTACCATAATTCTTCTTCGGTTACTGTTAGATGGAGTTGCGGCAGTGCGATTTGTATTTCAATTTAAGTTTAGGCATTTAACTGCAATTTTTCGGGCACATCTCAGTTTTTATCGGCAATTCAAAAAGATGTACCGCAAGAGGGAAAAAGCTAATTTTATATTAAATTACTATGTGGCAAAATCCATTGTATGGTCGCATTTCGTAAATCAAATAACGAAGTTTAACGATTTAATAAAACATTAACTAACTTTGAAATTGTTAGGGCTTGTTAATAAATAATTTTGCAGGCTAAATTTTGAACTTAACTTAGTAGTAACAATTAATTTAGAACTTGATTATGAAAAAATTTATCTTAGGCTGTTTGGGAGTAACACTTTTGTTATCTTCTTGTGTATCCCAAAAAAAATATGCCGAATTAGAAGCAAAGCAAAAGGAAACTGCGGATTTATTGAATTCTGCAACAGTTAAATTGAATGACTGTTTGGATGAAAAAGCAGCGGCAACTTCTCAGTTGAGTACTTTAAAAGACCAAAATGCATTCTTGAAAGCAAATAACCAAGAGTTGATTAATAACATGGGTAATCTAACTACTTTGACTACCAAAGGAGCTGAAAACTTGGAAAAATCATTAGAAAGTTTACAAGAGAAAGATCTTACCATTCGTAAATTGAATAATGCTATTACCAGAAGAGATTCTGTAAACCTTTCTTTAGTTCAAAGCCTTAAAGGAGTTTTAGGAAATCTTGATGATGAAGATATTGAAGTTAGTGTTGAAAAAGGTGTAGTCTTTGTTTCTATCTCTGACAAACTTTTATTCAGTAGTGGAAGTTACAATATTACGAGCCGTGCGAAAGAAGTTTTAGGTAAGGTTGCCAAGGTAGTGAACAACAAGCCAGACTTTGAGTTTATGGTTGAAGGCCATACTGATGATGTACCGTATAAAAAAGGTGGTGTATTGTTAGATAACTGGGATTTGAGTACTAAACGTGCTACCGCCGTTGTTCGGATTTTGCAAAATGATTATGGTGTTGACCCTAAGCGTATGACAGCAGCAGGTAGAGCTGAATTCGCTCCTATTTCAACCACTGAAAAATCAAAAAACAGAAGAACACGAATAGTTGTACTACCTAAAATCGATCAATTTTATAGTATGATTGAAGAGGGCATGAAAGACCCCGCGATTAACGACTAAGACTATAGACTTTAGACTTTAGACTTTAGACTTTAGACTTTAGACTTTAGACTTTAGACTTTAGA
>Ga0114957_1000828_pt1 | contig 37311 bp, 34 predicted proteins | sample BantaG_FD_87175 | JGI IMG/M metagenome (GOLD analysis project Ga0114957, IMG submission 87175) | Marine algal microbial communities from Bantry Bay, Ireland - BantryBay_4 metaG | ecosystem: Host-associated > Algae > Red algae > Unclassified | place: Bantry Bay, Ireland | collected 2014-11-21
AAGGCTAAATGCTTGATACTCTTTAACAAATATCAAGGGTGAAAAAAATGCTTAAACAAATTGAAAAAATTATTGCGACACAAATAAAGCCTGTCCTCGCTCAGCATGGTGGAGACATAGAAATCATTGACATAGATAGTGGTAAGCTTTTTATTAAGTTTTTGGGTGGCTGCCAAGGTTGTTCAAGCTCTTCAGCAACTTTGAAACAAGGTGTTGAAAAAATTCTAGCTGAAAAATTTCCTCAAATCACCGAAGTCATTGACCTTACAAACCATGATGCTGGGAACAATCCTTATATGTAAATCAAATGTTAAAATAAACTAGCTCGATTCCATCACCTGTATCGACTTCAAGTGAATTTAAAAATTGAGTAAAAAGAAACATCGCCTCTTCTTTAGGTTGATTTGCTATTTCAATACACGAAGAAACAGCGAAGTATGCTGCGGCAATATCCAACTTTTTAGCATTACTCTCGATATGCTCTGGATCAATGTAGGTGTAACGAATACTTCCATCAATAGAGATCACTTCATAAATATAATTAAATAAAAATGAAAGATAACCACTTAAACGAAACTCGATGTCTGACTTCAGCAATAGATCTCGTAAATGCCTTACAACGTAAAAATGATAAATTCGAAAATATTGATAATCAGAAAAAAAACCGTCTACCTCTTGTGGAAATAAATGATGAAATCGCCCCTCTTTTTCAAGTTGGTCTAATTGCTCTAGCACTTGCAAGTATTCAGAGACCAGCCTTTTCACAACTTCCTCATTTCCTATTTCGGAAGCAAGTAGAAACTGTGCTGTTCTGTTTTCATTAACCGAGCTTTCTAAGTTTGAACTTGTATCTTGGAATACTACCCCCATAAACTCATAAAACTCATTAATATGAGCAAAGTGGGGCATAACATACTCTTCAATGCTCTTTTCTCTATTATCAGCATCTAAGAATTCCTGAATACTTTTTAAGATCAAGTAAGTCTTTTTTGAAAGGAAGATCTTTTGCAGCTTTTGCGTAAAGACGACAGGCTTTGATTTAAAAATACTTATATCTAATTTTCCAACTAGAACCGAAGCACCTTTTGAGCACTCAAAAAGCTTCTCGTTTTTTTGGCACCTATAAATGAGTCCACTGTATAAAGCGGCTTCAAGTAAATGTTTATTCTCAGAGCCTTTCTCTACTAAGCTTTTATTTTTTTTCTGATGTCCCCACGTCGATTGAGCTTGCACGCTTTCATTAATGCACAAGAGGAAGAGGCCTCTTAAAATGAGCTGAGAAAAGTTTATTTGTTTCAACATAGTGCTCCTTAGCCTACATTTAAACTCGATCAAATCAAAAGACAGATTTCACTGTATGAAAAAATTTCAATTTTCTGCTTCAAGCTTGATATTGGAACGCTAATTTGCTAGAAATAGCAAAATTAAATACACAACCAGGAGATTTTTATGCTTAACAAATGTCTTGCTTTCGCGTTAATTACGACGTCAGCAGCCTTTTCTCAAGAAACGACAATTCAAACAAAAACAGAAAACAACAATGCGATATCTCAAATTCATATCGTAACAAAATGTACAAAGCCTAGAATCGAGGATGATATATTTGGAAAGAAAGCAATCAGTGAAATGAGTGTTATCAAGTGCCAAGGAAAGACAAGATACAAAGTAGAAGTTACAACTTCTGGTAAGTTCTATAACTGGAACTCATCAAGCACTGTTGTTCCAGGTTCTGAAGAAGATTTCCATGTTCCTGTTAATAAGCCATTAGTAATGGATTCAAAAGTAAACACATCAGCAACTGATGATGAAGGGAATCCAACTTCTACAATTTTTGATGAAATGGAAGCAAAGAAAGAAGCACTTGAAAAGTGTGAGCTAAAAAGAGAAGCTTTAATTGCTAACAGAGTTTCTGAGAAAGCAAACCTTAATTGTGATATTGATCAAGTTCTAGATAGATAATTTAATTTCGAATATATAGTTGGGAGGAGTAACTTTACTTCTCTCAACTAATCAACAGATAAAACTGCAAGGAAAGCTTCTTGCGGGACCTCAACATTTCCAACCATCTTCATTCTTTTCTTTCCTTCTTTTTGCTTTTCTAAAAGTTTTCGCTTTCTAGAAACATCTCCACCGTAACACTTGGCTAAAACATTCTTTCTTAGCGCTTTCAATGTTTCTCGCGCAATAACTTTAGATCCAATTGATGCTTGAATCGCAATATCAAATTGTTGTCGATTAATAATTTTTTGTAACTTCTGAGTCAATTCACGACCACGATAAAAAGCATTATTTTTATGACAAATCATTGAAAGGGCATCTACTTTATCTCCATTCAAAAGAATATCTAAACGAACAAGCTGTGATACTTTATAGCCAATAAACTCATAATCCATTGAGGCATAGCCTTTGGAGATACTCTTTAAACGATCATAAAAATCAAAGACCATTTCACTAAGCGGCATATCATAAGTAATTTGAACTCTATCTTCAGTCAAATACTTAAGATTTTTCTGAACACCTCTTTTATCTTCACAAAGTTTAATTATTTTTCCAACGTAATCATTAGGTAAATGAATATTCATTTCGATATAAGGCTCACTTATACTCTCAATGTCACCAACCTCTGGAAGTTCTGAGGGATTGTCTACATACAAGACATCACCTGAGTTTGTTTTTATTTGGTAGTTACAACTAGGAGCCGTTGATATCAGCATTAATTTAAACTCTCTTTCTAGCCTTTCTTGGATAATATTCATATGAAGTAAACCAAGGAAACCACATCGAAAACCAAAACCAAGTGCCTTAGATGTTTCAGGCTCATAAGTAAAAGAAGAGTCATTAAGTGCTAATTTTTCAAGTGCATCTTTCAAGTTTTCATACTCGTCACTAACTACTGGAAATACTCCACAAAAAACCATTGGTTTGACATCTTTATAACCACCTAAAGAAGCTGTATCTTTTAACTTCGCGTGAACAATTGTATCTCCAACTTTTACATCCCGAATTGTTTTGATGCCACAAATAACAAGGCCGACTTCTCCCGCTCCCAGAGTTTTAACTTCACTATAAAAAGGCTCATTAACAGCGAGTTTGAGCACCTCATATTCACCCTCAGATTCTTTAAAGTAGATTTTATCTTTAACTTTAATTTCCCCTTCAAAGACTCTAACCAAGACTACAACACCGCGGTATGGATCAAACCAAGAATCAAATATAAGGGCCTGTAAAGAATTTTCCGATTTACCTGAAGGAGCTGGTACCTTTTGAATAATTTCTTCAAAAATCTGCTCAACACCAAAGCCAGTTTTTGCACTAACTTGAGCGGCGTCCATGGCCTCGACCCCTATTACATCCTCAATTTCCTGAGCAACTTTTTCAGGGTCAGCATGTGGGAGGTCTATTTTGTTTAAGATGGGAATAATCTCAAGGTTATTTTCTAATGCAAGATAAACGTTTGCCAAGGTTTGTGCTTCTACACCTTGAGAAGCATCTACAACCAAGATTGCTCCCTCACAAGAAGCCAATGAACGACTAACCTCATAAGAGAAATCAACATGGCCTGGGGTATCTATCAAATTAAAATAATATTCATGCCCATCCTTACCTTTATAAGTGATACGAACTGTCTGGGCCTTAATTGTAATTCCACGCTCTTTTTCAATATCCATGTTGTCTAAGAGCTGATCTTTCATTTCTCTTGCACTAATAGAATCCGAAAGTTCGATCAATCGATCGGCCAAGGTCGACTTTCCATGATCAATATGTGCAATAATAGAGAAATTTCTAATTTTCTGAATATCCATAGAACTTACCCTTATAACAAAATTATCAACACAGGAGAACGAAATAATTAATTAAACAAAAACCTGTTTAGAGATGATCATAATATAATAATCTAAACTACTCTCTTTTCCACGAATAGGTATGATATTAGCGAAACCTTGGTATTTCTTTTCACTAGGCTCATCTTCTTGATCTCCAGTTGCTTTCAACTCAAAGTCTACAGGTTCATTTTCAATCTTAGTCCTTCTTTTAATCGCGAGCTCAAAGATTGTCCTGATTGACTCCGGAAGAACTGTCTCATCTGGAACTTTTCCAATAACGTCATCAGACCTTAGGTCTAGCATCGAATATAAAGTATTGTTGAGATAAATAACTTTTCCATCACCGTTGGCGACCATAACATTTTTCTTTAACATATTTGCAAGAGCATCAAACTTTCTTTGTTCCAAAGTGATTTTATCACTTCTGAGCTCTTCAAAGCGCTTAAGGTTTCGAATCATTTTATTGATCTCTGAAGCCAACTCACCTATCTCATCATTTTCATTATAATAAATAGAGACATCAAAGTTACACTCCTGAAGTTCACGAATTGCATCATTAATTTTTCTAAATGGTAGTGCAATCTTTGCAGGGATAATCATACTTAAAAGAAGGGCTCCTAGCCCTGTTAAGATGAGAGTTAAAAGCATGTTATCTTTTGTTTTTTTAATAATTGCCATCATACGCTTCTTAGCTTTTTCAGACTTTTTAAGCTTTTTCGTGAGAAATGAAGTATAAAGGCTAGTAATTTGTCCAGTATTGTCAGCAATTGTTTTTCTCGACTCATCCGGGATTCGCCACCTTTCTTTCCCTGAGTCCTCTGTTCTTTCGATTAAGGTTCTAAAACTTTTTACAAACCCAATTATCTCAGAGATATTTTTCTCTATTTCTCCACCACCTCGATAAAATGATGAAAGCTTACCTAATTGAGATTCAAAACCTTCGATTGATCCAATCATTCCTTCAAGGTCATCTTCAGTCGCAATTTTTGCGGAGATTTTTCTCTGAACATCTATAATATTCATAATGGAAATTCTCAAAGCATCTGTGAGTGCATCTTCTTTATTTACACTCACAGTAATCTTTTCAATTTCTTTATTTAGTTTATTCAAATAAAAAAAGACATTCAGCCCAGAGACCAACACAATTAAAAGTGAAAAAAAGAAACTAATAAAAATTCTATTTTTTAATGAAAAATTCATAATTTAAGCCTTTTCTCTAATTCACTAGATCTTTAAATAATTGATCAAAAGATTTATCTTTCCCTGCAATGACAACGATATCATCGGCCTCAACGATATCCATCGGTACCGGGTTATCATTTACTTCAACTCTAAACGCAGATTTTCCGTCCTCTGCTATAAAAGGAACTTTCTTTTCAACGGCCACAACGTTTAGTTTATAATGTTGTTTAATATTGGACTCTAAAATAGTCTTTCCATCAAAGTTTTTTCCAAGCTTCATCTGAACTAATGAGTAGCCAGGTGTAAATTGATAGCGCTGAATAATATGAGGAGCCACAATTTTAGAAGCAACAATTTCTCCCATTTCCTCCTCAACTTTAACAATCTCACTCGCCCCAACCTCTGTCAGTACATTCTCGTGCAATTGACTAGTTGCTCGGGCTATAATTCTTCCTACACCCAGTTTTCTCAACATCGCGACGGCCATAATACTCATCTGAATATTTTCACCAATTGCAACGATGGCCACATCGACCTCTGAAATGTTAACGGATCGAAGAGCCTTCTCATCAGTGACATCTAAGCAAACAGCATGAGTCACTATATCTTTTAATTTTTCAACATGATCGGTCATATAATCGATAGCAATAACCTCAACACCTTTCTCTGAAAGACGCTGAGCAACTTTTGCTCCATAACGACCTAAACCAATAACGGATACTAACACGTTGACCCCCTAGCCAATCATCACTCTTCCTTCCGCAAACTGAACCTTATCTGGCACAGTTTTAAGTTTAGTGAATGCTAGAACTAATGTAAAAGGACCAACTCTTCCAATAAACATTAATCCAATAATCAGGGCTTTTCCTACAGGTCCAAGGTCTGGTGTGATACCAAGACTTAAACCTACAGTCCCAAAGGCACTGATTGTTTCAAAAAATAAACTTAGGAAAGGAATATCTTTTTCTACTTTCACTAACATTAGGAGAAATAGACTCACTATGGTTAATGAAATAATAAAAATTGCTGTCGCTCTCACTGAGAGCTGATGTGAAATTTTACGATTAAAGAACTCAACTTGTTTTCTTCTCATTAAGGAAGCTTTCACAGACTGCATTAACAGGGCAAAGGTTGTTGTTTTAATTCCTCCACCTGTCGAGCCTGGAGATGCTCCAACAAACATAAGTAGAGCAATGAAGTAAATTGTTTGAGAATGAAGTCCTTCAAAGCTTATCGTATTGAAACCCGCAGTTCTCGTTGTAATAGATTGAAAAAATGAAATCAACATTTTCTCTGAAAGCGAGTAGCTATCAAGTACATTCAAAAACTCACTGAAGAAGAAAGAGAAAGTTCCTAAAATGATGAGAAAAAAGTTTGCATAAAGTACAATTTTAGAATGCAAAGAAAGCCCTTTAAAGCCTTTCTTTTTAAAGTTCTCCCGTAGATCTTTGATCACGAAGAAGCCTAGTCCTCCAAAAACAATTAAAGCAACGACAACAAAATTCACAAAAACATTTGTCTTATATAGCTCAAGAGAATTTGGAAAGAGAGAAAAACCTGCGTTACAAAAAGCTGAAATACTGTGAAATATTCCATTAAAAAGTGCTTCTCCAATTTCTTGCCCTTCATACAAAAAAGCCCCACTCAATAAAATCGCCCCCCAGAACTCGATCATAAGGGTTAATGTAAGAATCGCTAAAATCATTGACACTAATTCTTCAAAAGAGGAAATATCTAAAAGACCCTTCATTAAGATTTGATCCTTCATTCCCATTGTTCTTCCCAATAAAATGGTCATTGAACTTGTCAGGGTCATGATTCCTAATCCACCAACTTGGATCAAGACAAGCATACATACCTGCCCAAATAGCGTCAGCTCTTCACCGATAGAAAATGTTGATAAACCAGTCACACAGGTTGCAGAAGTGGCCATAAAAAGAGCATCAATAAAATCAAGGTTTAGGCTCTCTTTGTGGGCCAAAGGAGTCATAATCAAGACAGTCCCAAAAACAATGAGTAAGGAGAATGATAAAATAACTAGCTGAGCAGGGTTGAGCTTAACTCTTTCCCACAAACTCACCCTGTAGACTCTTGTCTCCCTCAAGGGTTGATTACTATAATAAGATGCAAAAATGTTTATAAAGAAATAAACAGCTAGTAGCCTAAAAGTGAAATCTAAATCCCCTAAACTTAAATAAATAGGGAAAATCAAAAGAAGTTGATAAACTTTTTTACGTATCAACTCTTCAAAAGAATTTCGCATTAAATAAAAACTTAAGCAGTTTAATACCAGTACTATTAAGAAACTATATGAAAGAAAAATAAGCCCACGATGTAGGTCGAGCTCCCACTTTTGGAAGTAGGATGGGTCAATAAACTTTTCGAGGTCTGCAAAACCATTCTCTGTTTTAAAAAAATAATAAAATAGAAAAAATAATGCGGCGAACAAAAAGTCCAAGGATGAACTTACTTTATATATTAAACTTTTCACTCTTACTTCAGAATCTTATTACAAAGCAGTGATGTCAATAAACTTCATAATAAAGAGTGATTTGATTCAACAAAGTTTCCTGTTATCATTAAACAAGTGAGACTTTATCTTTAAATTCAGTCTCAATAAAAAACAATTAGGAGTTCACAATGGCAAGAAGCCTTTATTTCGTTTTAATCATGAGTTTACTGAGTTGCTCTGGACTAAAAAATTCCAAAGAAGAAAAAAGAGCTGAAATTTACTTTGCACAAGGAACCAGAAGTCTTATAAAAAAAGATTTTACTAATGCCCTTATCAATTTAAAAAAAGCAAAAGAACTTTCTCCGCGAAGAAGTGATATTTTTAATAATTTGGGAATGGCTTACTACTTTAAAGGAAAGAAAAAAACAGCTGCTTCCAATATAAAAAGAGCTATCCAATTAGATTCAAAAAATACTGAAGCACGAAGTAACCTTGCCTCTATTTACGTTGAGGCTAATAAGTTAAAATCTGCTCGAAAACTTTACATCCAAATTCTTGATGACCTCACGTATAAAAAACAAGACCAAACATATTACAACCTCGGAGTTATTGACCTCAAAGTTAAAAACACTCGTAGAGCAATGAGTTACTTCAAAAAGTCTGTTTCAAAAAATCAGTTCAATTGCAATGCGCACTTTCAGTTGGGAACTCATTATTTAAAAGCAAACCATCTCCAGGAAGCAAAGAAACATTTTGCTGAGGGTAGTGATGGCCCATGCTTTAAAATGCAAGCAAGCCACTACTATTTAGGCTTAACTAATATGAAACTTGGTAATTATGAAAGGGCTTATAAAGACTTTTCTTTATTTACAAAGAGGTTTCCTAAAAGCAAATACGTTAACCTAGCAAAAAGAAAAATTGCTTCAATGAACCAACCTGCAAGTAAGTCTGAAGATACATTTGAAAATGTGATTTACTCCCGTAAAAACGGCTTAATTGAATTTGAATAGTTAAAACCTTATGAATAACAATGAAATTTCTTCAGAAATTCAAATTGGATCCTATCTAAAAAAAATTAGAACCGAAGCTAAAACTGAGCTTGTAGATGTGGCAAACTCCACAAAAATCAGCTTAAAGGTTTTACAAGCGCTAGAGGAAGGAGACTTCTCTCAACTTCCCTCATCTACCTACATCAGGGGATTTGTAAAAAACTACCTCAACTTTCTAAATCACGACCCACAAGAAGCTCTCGATATTTTAGATAACGACATACAAAGATCTTTCGGCTCTCCAGACAGCAAGCTACGGCCGACAAAAGTCATCAATAAATATGAATCAACCTCGGCACCTCTAAGTTTAAGTAATTCGAAAAAGAAGAAGCTACCAATAAACATGCTTTTAATAGCAATCCCTTTGATTTTAGCAACGATTGTCGCTTACTGGCTCTATCGCAATAAAGATGCTCTTCAAACAAAGCCAATCGCACCTATAGTCACAACAACGCTAGCACCAACCGTTGTTGCAGAAGTAGAAGAAGAAATACCTCCAACACAAGACTTCACTACCAAACTAGAAGAACAAGAGTTAGCAGTCACCACCACAACAACAACTATTCCCAATAAAGAAAGTCTCTTATATCCATTTATTAAATTTAGGCCTTTAAGAAGTCCTAGACATAGAATATCTATCGAAAGCGCTGCTAGTGAAATTCCAACCCAGTTTCTTCATAAGAATGGCCCTAATCACTCTTTATACATTTCAGCAAAAAGAGGTGACTCTTGGATTCGTTATAAAAGCTCTGGCTCATCAAAGGTTGTCAGTATCATGCTAAAGATGGGACAAAGTAAGTTCTTAAAAGCTAAAGAGCTTTTTGTGATATTAGGAAATTCATCTGTGCTCGATATTTTCTTTGATGATAGAAAGGTTTTACTTTCGGGGAAGGCGTACCAGATTTTAACTTTTCCAGAAGATATTTACTCAAATCATAAAGAGCCACTCTTCATTGACACGGAAGATGGAAAAACTCTTTTCTATCAAGATTACATAAAAAAAATGTCACCCAATTAATTGTGACCTTAGACACTGGTAACTCACGGCCGTTACAACATTTGATAAATTCAAAGAACGAATATGTTTCGAGTACATTGGGAGATGGTAGGTGTTTTCTAAATTTCCTTCAATCAACTTTTCTGGTAACCCTTTCGTCTCACTTCCAAAGACAAGGAAAACTTCTCGCGGATACTTCGCTTCAAAAAAGGAATTTTTTGCGTAGTTTTCAAAAAACATTAAATGCTTTGGAGAGCGCTTATTCACAAAGTCGGTCCATGAATCATATTCGCTTAAATTCAAGTGCTTCCAGTAGTCGAGCCCTGCCCTTCGCACTGCTTTCTCCGTGATATCAAAGCCATAGGGTTTTATCAAGATGAGCTCTATTCCAAGGGCGACACAGGTTCGCCCTATACTTCCTGTATTCCCGGGGATTTCCGGTCCATGTAAAACAAGCTTGAAATCGAAGCTCAAATCTACTTACTAGTCAGGTAGTTGGCGAGAGTTCTCACCATTATTCCAGATCCACCTTTACTAGGACAGTAAGGAAGATGTGATTGAGAATCACACACTCCTGCAATGTCTAAATGTGCCCAAGAAATATCATTTTTAATGAAGTTTTCAAGGAAAGCAGCGGCCACAGCTGTTCCGGCCATTCTCCCTTTTCCAATATTTTTAATATCTGCGATATTCGACTTAAGATGTCCTCGGTATTCATCAACAATCGGGAGTTGCCATAAATACTCATCAGTATTTTTTGCCGTTTTTAACAATCTGTTCACAAATTTATCATCGTTACCTAAAACAGCACAAACCTCTTGTCCAAAAGCAACAAGGCAGGCTCCAGTTAAAGTAGCCGCATCTATGATCTCATCAGGCTTTAAATCACAAGCATAATCAAGGGCATCAGCTAGAATTAATCTTCCCTCAGCATCTGTATTTAAAATTTCAACACTCTTTCCATTTCTTCCTATAACCACTGAGTCAGGCATAGTAGCATGTTCATTAACGGCATTGTCAGTCATAGCTAAAATACAAGTTATTTTATAAGGTGACCCCGCTAATGCCGCTGCTCTGAAGGCACCGTAAACTGTTGCCGATCCTCCCATATCAAACTTCATCCCAACCATTGATCCACTTGGTTTTAAACTGTAACCACCAGTATCAAAAGTAATTCCCTTTCCTACGAGTGCAATATGCTTTGTATTTTTATTAGCTTTCTTAGGTGTATATGTCAGGTGAACAAGTCTTGGTTCTTTCGCTGAGCCAGCATTAACACTTAAGAAAAGATTCATTTTTTCTTTTTTAATTTGAGCTTTAGTTAAAATATTTAACTTAACTCCCTTACCTGCGAAAGTTGCTTTAACATCTTTTTCAATAATCTTTGCATAGTGTTCAGAGTCTAAGACATTGGGAACCTCATTAACTAAGTCTCTTGTGAAGTTCACTGACTGCGCTGTATTTTTTGCAGATTCATGAATTTTCTTAAAAGAGCTAGGTGTTATTTTAGAAACAATAAAGTTAACATTTTTCAATTTATAGGATTTAGCTTTTGCTTGGTATTTAGAGAATGTATAAGATGATAAATAGATAGCCTCAATCAAAATATCTAAAGCTTTTTCTTCATTGACACCCAAGCTGAAGCTTTTCAAATCAATATCGATACTTTTGTGTTTTAGAAGAGATTTAAAAGTTTTAGAAAAATTTCTTCTGATACTTTCTGAGTTTAATTTTTTCTTGCTTCCAAGTCCCAAGAGAGTGTAACGAGTATCTTCAATATTAAAGCTTACAGATTCTCCTGCTTTTGCTGTAAAATCTTTTACAAAACCTAAAGACGCTGCTTCTTTTGCAAAGTTTGAAGCTCCCGAAAAACCATGTTCTTTGTCATTTTTTTGAAAACATGCAAACAAACGGTGCCCACTAGGCTTATCAGACTTCTTTACTAGGTTTATATTCATTTTAATACTCCTGTTGGTATAGTTATTATTTTTCTTTTCATACACAATATACCTAGCTCATGCAGACTTGTCTAAATAAAGCAGCGAGAACTATACTAGTATCTACAATGATGAACTCACTCACGAGAATCAACCTCGCTAAAAGTACAATGCATTTTCTTTTTATTTTGACCTTTTTAACGGGCATTATAATGACCTTTGAAGTCGTAAAGATAATTAAGTTTGTCTTTTCTCATGACGGAGATATTTGGTGGATTCTTGGTATCTTTGGTAGGCTGGCCTTGACTGTCTTTCCTATCACTGTTCCCATGGCAATTTTCTTTACCAGTCTATATTCGACAGTTCAAATATCACAAACCTCTGAGTACGTTGCAATGCGATCGTTTGGTATGTCTAATTTAAACATTTACTCAAGCCTGCTTATTCTTTCTTTAGTAGTTTCTTTTTGGATTTATAATATGAACCAAGAGTTTATTCCAAACTCTCAAAGATACCTCAAGCAAACTATTGGAAAGCTCAAATCAGATGCCTTTCTGAATGAACTTAAAGGCGGGTATTTTTTCACTGAAGTTCCAAAACTAATTATATTTCCAGAAGAATTTAACAAAGAAACTAAGAGGATGAAGAATATTTTCATTCATTTAAACGATAAAAGTGGGAAAAAAACAATTTCTGCTAAAAGTGGAATTTTGGACCTAGGAAAAGACGATGGCTCATTAACCGATCTCACCTTGAAACTTAAAGAAGGTAATATTACCTCTTTAAAAAAAGAGTCTGAAGACTCGGAAAAAATTATATTTAAGACCTATGATTTTAACTTCTTAAACAAAAGTAAATTTATCTTTAAAAATGAGCGTCCAGAGGCCATGACCAAAAATGAATTGACCTATTTTATTTCTCTCAGTGATAGTGAACACAAAAAGAGAAAAACTCGAAAGCGCTCAATTATCAGGGCCCACACTGAGTTCTATCATAGGTTCAACACTCCTATTGTGTGCCTACTATTACCTTTCATTGGCTTTTGTCTTGGTATTTCAAATGTGAGATCTCACAACAATCGATTCAGTTTAAATGTATTCTTTGTTCTTCTCAGCTACTACATAAGCTATTTCGCTCTTTTAAGTATGGCAAAAAAAGGAACTATGGACCCAAAGCTCGCTCTGGCGATACCATCCATCATACTAGTCTTTCACTGTATTATTTATTCTCGACGTCTAAAGTGGCTGAGCTAGAAGTTTCCCAATAAAAAGAACGATTTAACTCTTGTTGAAGGTCAAAAGTCGTCATAACTTTTGCCGTTACTAATTTCCTTAGAATTTCTTGGATTCTCTTTCTTGCAAAGTCTGATAGTTTTCTATTTTTAAATGAAGATGAGTACTTCTGAGGGCTAGGCATTAACATGGCCAGAAAGGCTCCCTCCCTATAACCAAGCTTTCCTTGTCCTTTATTAAAATAGTGCCAAGATGCCTGTCCAACACCGTCGACTCGAAAACTAAACTCAGCGATGTTTAAATATTGTTCTAGAATCCAATCCTTACTTGAAAAATTTTCTAAAAAGAAAACAAGAATCACTTCGTTTATTTTTCTAAAAATAGACCTGTGAGAGCTAAGGTACAAATTCTTCACCAGTTGCTGAGAAATAGTACTCGCTCCTCTTCCAAGCTTAAATTTTTTAGCACTTTCCCACAAAGCCTTTTGTAACTGACTCCAGTCAATACCTTTGTGCTCATAAAAAGCCCAATCTTCACTTATAATAATTGGCCACTTTACCTTTGGATTTAAGGACTTAAAACTAACCCAGCGACGTGGGCGCTTTTTCATAAAATAAATTTCCCGACTTTTGGTTTTCCCTTCATATTTATAAAATGAATACATTTTATGCTTCGTAAAGAAGCCGGTGAGTAAAAGTAGAAAAATGACATACAAAAGACTCAGCAATAAGCACGGTAAAATCAGTTTCTTTATTTTCATTTAGTAAAGGTTCGTAATTCATTTAGTAAAAAGGGATATTCAGATTCTTCAAAGTTCTTTTTTGAGACTAAAGATTGTGAACCAATTAGAGCTGGAAGCTTTGAAATATCGTGCTTATCTAGCTCATCAGGAGCTGAGAAATCACACCAAAACTCATCTAAATGTACTATTTTTTCTTCTGTGATAGCTTTTTGAAAGCCAGCTAATACTCGGTCAGTATTTCTCTTTAGCAATTTAATCTTGCGTCCTAAAAACTCTTCATCAACATCAGTATCATAAATAAAAATATGCCCTACTACTGTTTGTCGATTACTTTTAGGTGAGTGAAAGTCCAATACAAAGTGTCCCCACTCATGAGTTTGGCTTTGTGGAATGAAAAAAGTTTGAGATTTTTCAGTAATCGGCTTATTGAGCTCAAAGGTCACATTTAAAACAGAACACTCTTGTAGGTCACCAAAGACTGCAAGCTCTTCTTCGCTTAAACTATCTTTAATGTCATTATCGAGTAGTTCAAAAAGACTTTTACGGCTCTCTCCCCAATAAAGGTTTGGTGTCACTACCTCTAAACCATCACTACACTTTAAAACCCAATCTTTATCATCATTTTTTGAAATCGAAATAAGCTTCCCTTCCAGGAAGTACTGAGAACAACTGTTTGCAAAGTTTTCTTCAAATAAAGTAGAGGAATCAAAAGTAAAAGGCTTTGAAATAAAATATTTTTCAAACTCCAACATTTTCAGAGGATTCGCTCTTCCCCCAAAACTTCTCAGTTTTTGGTCTTTATAAAATAACGCATCATTCTCAAATTCAATCAAAGAGATTCTTTCGTTTATTTGCTCTATAGACCTTTTTGCCTTATCCCCCCTAAAGTAAATAAAGCTCTGACTCCAATTATCTATTAGACGGTTAAACTGAAGTTCTCGACTAGCAAGCATTTTAAAACTTTGATCTGCTTGTTGCGTCTTCATCATTTGATTAAGCAGAAGAAAACTCCCTATGCTTTCACCACAGATAAGTTGATCAACATTGACCACTCTATAATTCAAGTGAGTTTTATTCTTATCAGACTTAAGATTTAATAACCTTGATTCGTTCATAATAGTTTTGTTACCTAATTACAAGTTTTTGACCCGGGAAGATGCTACCATTTTTCAACTTAGAAACATTAGAGCGAATAAGAGTATGAATAGATACTCCATTTTTCCTGGAGATATTCCAAAGGTTATCACCTTTTTTTACTGTGTAAAAGACACTTGGGTTAGAGATTTTTTGCCCTTTTTGCATCGCTCGTGAGATTTGTCTACGCATACTCAAACGACCTTTTTTTCTCCGCCTTCTTTTTTTGAAATAAAGGTCCTTATATAATTTCCCCCAACGGCTGTGGCTATTTTTAAATGGAAGAATAATTGTTTCATTAGCAGAGAATGAACCTCCCTCTTGAGTTCCATTAAGTTGAGCTAAAACTGCCTTGGAAACTTTATACTCCTTAGCAACTGAACTCACACTTCTTTTTCTATTTGTTTTAAGAGTTTTATAATCAGAAGATCTTAAGTCCATTCCTTCACAACACGAGTCAAAATCTTCTCTTGCACCTACTGGTAAGCGTAAAGGATAATTATCACGCCATGCAGGCGTTTGCCATCTCAGAAGCTCTGGGTTCCAACGCTTTAACTCATCAAACTCCATATCTAAAGAACTTGCGACTTTGTATAAATCGGTGTCTTTCCCAAGGTGCAACACATCGTATTTTAATTTTTTCTGATATGATATTTGTTCTTCAAATCCAAGACTTCTTAAGTTTTTCCCTATAATCGCAAGCGCCATTATTTTTGGAACATAGTCTTTGGTCTCTCTTGCCAAATAAGAGCCTTTTCTTATTTCCCAAAAGTTTCTTGTATTATATCTTTTAATGGCCCTCGCAATCTTTCCCTCTCCGGCATTATAAGAAGCCATGGCCAGAGGCCATGATTCAAACCTTTGAAAAAGATCTTTTAAGTATTGAGAAGCCGCTAAACTTGCTTTCAAAGGGTCTTTCCTTTCGTCCACATACCAATCAATTTTCAGCCCGTATTTTTTACCAGTTCCCTTAATGAACTGCCATGGTCCAACAGCTGAAGCCCAAGATCTAGCGTGATTTTGAAAGCCTGATTCGGCCATTGAAAGAAAAATGAGATCACGTGGCATTTCTTGGCTATTTAAAATATCACTAAGTATTGGTGAGTACCTTCCCGCTCTTTCCGCAGCTCTTATAAACCATTTTTTCCCTGAGTTTCTAAAATACTTCATCCATTTTTTCACTGCCGCATTATAAACAACAGGTATATCAAAATAACGATTTTCTAAACCAAGCTCATCAACCCCTTCACCTTCAAGTAAATAAACTTTACTTGGATTAAAATTTTCATACTTTGCAGGTGAGCTTCCAATAATACAGCTATCACAAGAAATATCCTCCTGAGCCTTAACCTCTTTAACGAACTCATGTGCTTTTAGAAAGTTATTTTCCTCTTCGTAAATCTTGTGTTTAAAACCCAGCTGTTTATCATAAGCTTGCGACCAATCAGGGTTCTCTTCTTCTTGTAGGAACGAGCAAGAAAGAATAGACAAAAATAATATATACTTACAGGTAGTTTTCATAATTTCTCTTTGTTATCACAATCCTTATGATAAATGATGCATATTTAAGAGTATCGAAGGCGCATTAAAGCTGCAAGTACTCAAATTATTCCGAAAGCAGAATAATTAATTCGTATTTAGGAATACTGTATGTTATAAGTTTGCCACTTATGAGTAAAAAAATTTCAATTCTCTTGGTTGAAGATGATCCTTACTTCTCGCTGAGAGTAAAAAAAACCTTGGAAGAATTTGGGCCAGTCTCTTTGGCTAATAGCGAACAAGTTGCTTTGAACTTAGTGAAGTCAGAAGTATTTGATATTGCCTTTATAGACCTCAATCTAAGCTTCGATGACTCTCTTGGTGGGCTTAAGGTTCTGAAGGAAACTATCGAAAAAAATATTTATAGTATTGTTCTCAGTAATAATGAACAAGACTTTGCTACGAAATCAGCTTATAGCATTGGTTGCAAGCACTTCTTAAGAAAAAAGCATTTCAATAAATCTCTAAGGCAATATATTGAAAACTTTCTACGCACTGAAAGAAATCATAACTGGGACCACTATTTCCAAAAATCATTTATTACTAGTGACCTGTCTTTAAAAAATAATATTAAAAATCTATCTTCAGTTAATCTTTATAATCAAAATATTTTTCTTAGTGGAGAGACCGGCGTTGGAAAAACTCACCTTGCAAAGCTTTTACATTCCATGACTTATGATAATAAAAACTTTGTTCATTTTAATTGTAGCGAAATACCAAAAGAGCTCATCGACTCTGAGCTTTTTGGCTATGAAAAAGGAGCATTTACGGGAGCTGACAAACCTCGTAAAGGCCTTCTAGAGCTCGCTGACGGCGGAACTCTCTTCCTTGATGAAATTGCGACAATGCCTCTATATACTCAAAAGAAGCTACTAAAAGTACTGGATGATAAAGAGTTTTCACCACTTGGCTCTAATGAAATACGCAAAGTTTCGTTTACTCTTATTTGTGCAACATGTGAAAACCTTCAAGATCTTATTTCACAAAAAAAATTCAGAGAAGATCTTTTCTATCGAATATCTGGCTTTGAGATTAACATTCCTCCTTTAAGGCAAAGAAAACAAGATATTGAAAATCAAATTTTTCATTTTCTCTCTCAAAGTGAGCGTCGTTTTTTTCTTGAAGAAGAAACTTTTAATATTCTTATTAACTACGACTGGCCGGGAAATACTCGAGAGTTACAAAAACTCTTAAATGCTCTCTCACTTTCAAGCGAAGGAGTCATTACGACCACACACCCACTTTTAGAAAAAGTTTCCAATCAATCTATTAAAAAAGAAAATAACCAAACTCAAGGATTTATTAATAATCTCCATCTCGAGTTTATTAAAAGTTATGGGCTTAAAGCCTTCATTAAAAAAATTGAAAAAAGTGCTCTTATGCAAGTTCATAAAAAAAACGACTTTAAAGTAACCAAAACAATTAAAGACTTAAGTATTTCAAACTCACAGTTTTATCGAATTCACCCTCCCTTAGACTCTACGCAGTAACTTGAATACAAACTTGGCACAAGTGTTGCTTATATACTTCTCATCAAAAGGAGAAATTGATGAGCTATACACAAAACAACATTCTAAAAGACTTTAAAACTAAATTTCCTAACCACTCTTTACGTAAGATCTCAAGTTTAACTGGTATAAACGCTTCGAGATTATTTCGCGTCTTCAATGGACACGAAATGAAGGTTTCAGAACTTGAGAAGTTTCAAGCGGTACTTATTGAAAGTAAGGACTCACCCTCAGTTGAGCTCTTAGATCTATCACGAACTTGTTATAAGTTTCTTTCCCAAGATCGCATCCAAAAGATTGTTGATGAAATAAAATTCAATTTAATTTGTTATTCATAGGAGAATAAAATGAACATGTTGTCACCACTGGAAAAGGTTATTCTTGAATCTTTGTACTCAAGTAAAAACCCTAAGAGTATTAATGATATTCACAATGATACTTTATTACCCAAAGTTAAAATCTTAAAAATCATTTTAACTTTAAAATCAAAAAATTTCATTCAAGAAGAGAATTCTTTATTTTCAGTTAACCTTTTACTCAACGAAAGTATACGTGCTCTTCTCAGGAAAAAAGAAACCAAACTTTTTGATTTGAAACTGATTCTAGATAAAGTTCAGAGTTTCTTTTATACCGAAAAGCCAAACAGTTCACTCACTTTACATAAAGTTCATCTCACGAACGATGAGTACAATACGGTTGAATCTTTAATGAAACAGGTTGATCTTTATATTAAAGAGAGAAAAAATAATACTCGCAAGAGCACTCCCTTACATCAAAAATACGTCCTTTATTGGGGAAAGCAAAGTTACAAGGAGCTTTACTCTCAAAGTCTTTGACCAAGTTCTTGGCCTAACTTTATTAAAACCTCTCTTTTCTCAAGAGTGTGTTTGAGAACATCATCACTGGGGCGCCACTTTCCTTTTTGACCAAAGAGTATCACCGTTGATCCTCCAAAAAGGAAGTGTCCTTTTTTCTGACCTCTTTCAAAAGCTTCACTCTCATCATGAGTTTGAATAATTTTTCCTACACATGTAGCACCAACCTCAACAAAAGCAAGTAGTCCAAACTCATCTGTTTCTAAGATTGAAACTCTTCGTTTGTTTTTGATAAATAAATCGGGAAGGCTTTTCAGGGCCCATGGATTGACTGAATGCAATTCATTTCCCTCATGAACAACTTCAAGTGTTTTGCCTTTTGCTGGGTAATGATAACAGTGGTAGTCAACCGGACAAAGCCTTGCGACTAAAACAGGCCCCCCCTCAAATTCACCTTTATACTTTGAAGCTTTTAATATTTTAGAGGGACTCAAAAAACTACTCTTTACTGGAAACTCAAAAGACTCAGAGCAACTTTCGTAACCTAAGTATCTTCCTTCACAAAAAGCGGGAAAGCTTTTTTCTTTCACAAACTCTCTTTGTCCATCTTTGAAGTTGCGGATAAAAAAATCATTAAAGCTCACAAAGTCTTTGTCCTCAAACTCACTCATTTTAATATCAAATTTTTGAACAAAACCAGGGACTTTTAAGCGAGAAATTTTGGTACTTTGCAACCCACCATAAAGCTCTGAAATGAGAGGTAATGCAATAAATTTTTCAAGTAATAGCCCAATACGCGTAGAGTAGAAAAACCTTACAATACTACCACCATAAACAACCTCTTCGACTATTTTGGACTTTTCTCTTGAATAAATTAAAATATTTTTCATTTTCTTTACAAAGATTTAACTGATTCCCGGTGGACCAATATATTCTAGTATATTAATATTTCATGTACAACAAAGGAGGAGAATATGAAATTACTCTTTATCATGTCACTAGTTTATTCTTCATTTTCATATGCACTTTTCAGTAAAAAGCCAGACCTTCTCGAAGTCGAAAACCGAACTATTAAGGTTTATAAAGACGTCACAACCTCTGTTGTGAACATCACAAACTTCTCAACCATGTCTAGAAGAAGCTTTTTTTCTTCCGGTCCAGTTCAACAAGAAAAGCAAGTAGGTGCTGGAACTGGGTTCATATGGGATAACAAAGGTCACATCATTACAAACTATCACGTTGTGGCAAACGTAAACACCAAACTCATGGTTTCATTTAATGGATCAAAAAATAAGTTAGAAGCAAAGATTGTAGGAATTGAACCAAAGTTAGATATTGCTGTTTTAAAAGTTAAATCGCTCCCGCCAGGCGTAACTCCTATTAAACCAGGAAAGTCTAAAGGCTTACAAGTCGGCCAGATTGCGATGGCCATTGGGAATCCTTTTGAACTTGGTTACTCAATGTCCAAAGGAATTATTTCAGCACTTGGAAGAAAAATCCAAGGAATTGGCGGTGTTGATATTCATAATATGATTCAAACAGATGCAACTATTAACCCTGGAAATTCAGGGGGGCCACTGCTTGATTCTAGTGGAAAACTAATTGGAATGAATACTATGATTTATTCTCGTTCTGGAGCAAGTGATGGAATTGGTTTCGCCGTTCCCGTCGATGATATTAAGCTCATCGTTCCAGATCTTATTAGGTATGGAAAAGTTAAAAGACCTGCTCTGGGAATTAAACTCATGCCTGATCATTACGCAAATGCGTTACGTTCATACGGTTACACTCAAGAGAAAGATGGAATTATTATTGCTGAAGTTCTCAAGGGAAGCGCTGCAGACCAAGCAGGACTTCAAGAAACAATTAGAGACCGCAATGGCGATGTTTACATGGGTGATATTATTTTAAAAATAGATGGAATGAAAGTGAACTCTTACAATGATATTTTTCATGCTCTTAGAAAGTTTAATATTGGAGAAAGAGTTAATATTACTGTTAGAAAACGAAGTGGAGCTAAAAAGACTTTAAAACTTAAACTACAAGAGCTAGAGGAGTAGTCCCTCAAGCTCTCGAGTAATATTTTTATAAATTAATTGTACTTAAAACTCTTTCAAAGTAATTTGTGAAACGATCAAGATAGTCTGACTTTCTCAACTCAACTTTAATATCTGGCTTTACCCCAATGTTTTCAACATATTTTCTTTTTCCCTTGGGTCGGTACATTAAACTTTGAGTAAGTCTAAAGGTAAAAGGATTAATTGTACTGGAGCTAAAAGATCCGACTGAGCCTCCTGCACCTGAAGTATTAGTGCCCACAAGAGTAACTCGAGAGTAATCCTGTAAATTCGCAGGAGTTGCATCTCCCCCAGAGAAATCAAGTTCATTAATCATCATATAAACTGGTTTCGTATATCTCACTTTCTTAGCTAAATTTTGTCCTCCAGCATCTTTTACAAGAGCGAGGTAAGCAGGGTGCTCTAGCTCAATATTTTTCTGAAAACTAAGAGAGTAGTAATCCTCTAAGAAATAACTAATATATCCAAGGCTTACAGGCTCTGACAGTTTTGCATAATTACGATATGCTTTTGAAACTTTTTTATACTCTTTCTTAAATGGACCGACATATTTTTTAAAAAGTTTTTTCTCTTCTGAAGAAACATTAGGATCATAAATATCTTGTTCTAATGAGTTTACTATTTCACTATAGTTTCTTAAAAATGAAACTGTAGGTCTTGCTTTAAACTGCATATGCTTACCATCAATATCTAATTTAGAAACAAGCGAGCTCACAATCCAATCAGAGTAAGCAACATAACCACCAGGATTATTGGTTTGATCAATTATTAGTTTTTGTGTTTCATTTTCGAGCTTGGAAATCACATGCCTAAGAGCATAAAGTGCTAATCCTAGATCCTGTGGTACATAACTAGGAATTCTTAAAAAGCCAATTTTCGCTCCATTTCTAAAAAATGTTCCAGCCACAAGACCTGTAGAAGCAACAATATTCTTCATCTGTCCTTGATAAGTAAGAAGCTTAAAGTCTCCAGGTAATCCAAAGAAAGGAACAGGATTTCCGAGTGACGTTCTCTCACCTATGGCCAACTGCCCTGAGTTAGACTTAATGGTTTCTTCGCTTATATGTGTTCTCACTAACTTATTAAACTTACCTGAAAATCTCTCTACTCTTTTCAATTCACTTGTCAGTTTGAGTAACTCAGGGGTCAAAGTATTTTTTTTCTCTACCTTCTTTTTACTAAGAGCTATTCTTGAATCAAACTTAACTCCACTTTCTTTCCACTTTAACTTACAACTAAATTTTAAATTTCCTCTTTGAAACTTAAAGTCAGCGTTCTTTGATTCATAAAGCTCAAGCGGAATGCCTTTAGCTTGAGAATACTTTGTAAGCAATAAAGTAAGGTACCTTCTATCAGTTTCATCGTTTCCATTATTTGAATACTTAGCAATATCTCTTCTCCAAGCATCAGGGGTTTTTCCATTCAGGCTCAATAACGTATCACCTAGTTTTACAGGACACTTACTTAGGGCCTCTTCTCCTGCATAACTCACAAATGTTTCACCTCGGTTATAGGAAAACTCAAGTTCCAGCGTTTTTGTAAAGTTACTAGGAAGACTTACACTGACATGAGCGTCTTTTAGGTATGTGAATAGTTCAGTAACCCTTTTATAAAAATCTTCTGTTGATTTTGAATCAAGTAGTTTTTGTGTTTGATCTTTTTGAAAATTACTCCACTCAAAGTCACTTTTCCAATATCCATCCTTGTACTCTAAAGGTGCATAGTGTGTGTCAATTGTATCCATGATTGAGTAAACTTCTCCAATTGAAGTAACTTTAGAAAAACTCACAAGTGAACAAAAAATAGTGGCGTAAACAATCCATTGTTTAATACTAGGCATTAGAACTCCTTTTCTAATCTTTTTTAATCCGAATATTAAAAGGATAGCAAAAAGAAGCTTCTACTGCGCCGTGTCAGGTTAGAGTCCGGCTCTTTTGAGTAAAGCACTCACCTCAGGTTTACGGCCACGAAAGGCTTCAAATAAGGCCATTGGGTCTTGTGAGTCGCCTTTTTCCAATATTGTCTGTTTGAATTTGTTAGAAATTTCTTTGTTAAAAATTCCTTTCTCTAGGAAAAGTTCGAATGCATCAGCGTCTAAAACCTCGGCCCACTTGTAGCTATAGTAACCAGATGAGTACCCTCCAGCAAAGAGGTGTCCAAAAGAAAAAGACAGGGGTTGGGTCTTTACACTCTCATCATAGAATTTATATTTTTCTCGTGATTTTTTTTCAAATTCTTCAACATTTAAATTGGCCGGAACTTCAGTTAAAGAGTGCCAATTCATATCGAGCTCAGCAAAACTCAGTTGTCTTACGGTTGCTAACCCTTCCAAGAACTTTTGAGATTCTTTAATTTTCGCAAATAAAGCTTCTGGCAATTTTTCACCCGTTTCATAATGAACAGCAAAAAGGCTTAAGCACTCTTTTTCTCCTACCCAATTTTCCATTATCTGCGAAGGTAATTCAACAAAGTCCCAATAAACACTAGTTCCACTAACATCACGATAACGACACTTTGACATTAAACCATGGAGTGCATGACCAAATTCATGAAACAAAGTTAAGACTTCATTAAGTGTGAGTAATGAAGGAACCTTTTCACTTGGTTGTGTAAAGTTGCAAACAATCCCAACGTGTGGTCTTTTGACTTCTCCAAAAAATAATCCCTGCTCGATAAAGTTTGTCATCCAAGCACCAGATTTCTTTGTTTTCCTTGGAAAGAGATCCATATAAAAAAGTCCTAAGAACTCTCCTGATTCATAAGCTTCAAAGACTTGCACTTTCTCATGGTATTTCGGAAGATCATGAACTTCTTTAAAAGTAAGATCGTAAAGTCGATTTGCAACTTCAAACAATCCCGCGACAACATTTTCACATTTTAAAAATGGCCTTAAAAGCTCATCATCAAAGTCTAAAGTTTTCTTTTTCAAAACCTCGCAGTAATAAGCTTGATCCCAAGGGGAGAAATCATCGATTCCATCAAGGTCTTTTGCTAGTTTTTTTAACTCTCCAAACTCTTCCTTGGCCTTAGACATCGCCTTTGTTGAAATATTTTCAATAAAATCTCTAACCGTTTTTTCAGTTTTTGCCATTCTCTTGTCTAAAACATAATCACAGTATTTTTCAAAACCTAATAGGTTTGCTCGTTTAATTCTCAGTTCAATCTCGCGCTTGATAACTGGGGCATTATCACTGTCTGCATCCATCCGACCTTTTCTCGTGCTAATGAGACTAAACTCTTTTCGTAGTTTACGGTTCGAGCAAGATTTCATGAACGGGAGATAACTTGGATACTGAAGAGTAAAAACATACCCCTCCAACTCTCTCTCCTTAGCTTCACTTTGAGCCTTATCGATCAATGTTTTTGATAGGCCAGTCAACTCACCTTCATTTTTAACATGCAAGAAAAGTTCGTTCATTGACTTTAAAAGGTTATCTGAAAACTTTAAAGACAAGTTTGATAGTTCTTCATTGACAGCTTTAAGCTCCTTTTTCTTTTCATCGTTTAAAAGGGCTCCATTTCTAACAAAGCTTGAGTAGGTTTTATCTAAAACTCTGTGCTGCTCTGAAGTTAAACTCTCTTTTTCTTGTTGATCAACAAGCGCCTTTACTCGTTCAAAGACTTTTTCATCCATCGATATTTGATTAGAAAACGCTGTAATTTTTTGACTAAACTCTTGGGCAACTTCACGTAGTGCATCAGTTGCGTGAGCACTATAAAGCATATAAAAGATTGAGCTTATATGATCAAGTTGTTCTGTCACCTCTGAAAGAACCTCTATTACACTGTGAAAGCTTACAGAGCTTTCTTTCTTATAAGCCTCCAGTTTAGTAGCACTTTCTTTTAAAATAATATCGAGAGCAGGAATAAAATCACTCTCTTTGATTTTATTGAACTCAATAGCGTTGTGTCTTAACGATGATAGATTTAATAAAGCGTCCAATGCTTTTCTCCTTTGAAATTTTAATTATTTTTTTGAGACTACTCTAAATGAGTGTCGCCTTTTTGTTCTTCTAGAAAATCTTCTATTTTATTATATTTTTGAAGGTTCATTTCCGAGCTAAAATTTAGCTTTGAAGAAGGATCGAGAATTTTCTTCATAAAGTTAAAGAGCTGCCCTCTTGTTTCACTACTCACCAGGTGTTCCATTAAACAAGAGTCTTGCTTCGCCGCCTCATCACTCACCCCCACAATATCTCGTAGGAAGTAAAAAAGAAGTGTTCTCGAAGTGAGTATTTCATGAACTGCGTCGTGTCCAACAGTTGAAAGAGAAAGAAACTTGCTATGATCTTCTACTACAAGTGATTTTTTTTTCAAATTATTCACGGCAGTAGAAACACTTCCTTTAGTTAAGCCTAAGTCTTTTGCAATATCAGTAACTCGGGCGTAGCCGTTACTTTCTTTTAGTTTATGAATTGTCAGTAGGTAATGCACCATTGAATGTGTGAGTTCATTATCACTAGTATGTTGAATTTTGCGATCCATGCCTTAATTTTTCTCAAAATTTATAGGCTTTGTACATGAACAAATGAATCAACTAGCTTTTTGATAGTTCGCAGAAATAACTTTGAGAACCTCTAATTTGATATCATCGCTAGGTGCGACCTTGAGCGCCTCATCAAGGCATTGTTTTGCTTCGTGCTTCTTACCTAGCTTTAAATAGGTTTTTGCCAAGTGCAGTAAAACTGTCGAATCTCCTGAAACTTCTCTATTTGATTGTAATAAAAACTTTAAAGCTTCCTCATATTTTTTTTCTTGATGTCTTAACCAACCCATTGAGTCCATTATATGTCCATCTGCAGGGCTTATCTCATAGGCTTTTTCAATATGTTTTTTCGCTTTGCTTAAGTCTTCATTTCTTTCTAAGAGTGAATAACCTAGGAAGTTATGTGCTTGTGCATTAATAGGATCATCAGCTATGACTTCCTCCATAACTTTATCTGCTTGCTTTAAATTTTTGGCTTTCTCATAAAGTGAAGCCAAGTAAAAAAAGTGTCTCTCCTCAAATAAAGGGTTTTTCTTCAACTTTTTTAATGAGTTTGCTGCTCTTTTAAAATCACCTGTTTTCTCAAAAAAGACAATTTCATGTAAACTCAAGTCAAAGTCTAATTTAGGATTCTCATCTGAGTGACCTCTTTCTTTAATGAAGTCAGTATAAATATCATCTGCACCTTCTGGCTGAACTGATGCGATTGACCTTGAAGGCCCTGTATTTTGATTAAGCGCTTGAAGTCTTAAACTATTAGCAAGCTTAATTGTTCCATCAGCATAAAATGCACTTGTGGTAGGAATTGAACGTAGTGCAGACATCGCTAATTCTTCATTTTTTTGTTGTAAGTAGAGGTCTGCTAGAAAGTAGTAAGCTTTTCCCTTATCACTGTTTAATGAGATGATCTCTTTAAGTGTTTCAACTGCCTTGTTTACTTCTCCAGTCTCTCTATATAGGTAAGTAAGCTTAAACTTCAGATCAGTTTCTCTGGAATTTAAATCGGACATTATTTCTAAATACTTTGAAGCAGATTTAAAATCTTCCTTTGTTATGTAAAAGTCCATCATTCGACTTAAAATAAGATAATCATCAGGGTAGCTTTTCAAATGTTTCTTAAAAATATTTATATAACTTTTACCTTTACCAGTTTCTTCATAAATAACTGCTAAAGCCGCTAGAGACTTAGAGTTTTGAGGGTAAGCATCATAAGATAGTTGGAAGAATTTCTCACTTTTTTCTAACTCATTTATATCAAGGTAATAACGTCCTAGTTTAAAATCAATTTCCGCTAACTCTGCTTTTTGTTTACCTACGCTACAGCTCTGCAGTACTTTAATCGCCTTTGAACTCTCTTCATCTTGAGATAAAATCTCTGAAAGTCGTAGACAGGCTTCTAGGAAACTACCTTGATCTTCAATTAAGCTGGCATAAAAACTTTTTGCAGATGCCTTATCTCCCAATGACTCAATCACATTTCCTCTCAAAAGAGCCAAGTCTAATGTGATTCCCTCTGTGACTTTTCTACCTTGAAGGTGTTGAGCAAGGTGAGTCTCGGCTTTTTTCATGTGACCTCGCCTTAAGAGGTTCATCACAAGCTTTTTCACTATAAAAGAGTCATCATCATCTAGTTCATGTAAAAACTGATAATAGTCTTCTGATACATCAAAAGCCATTTGATCTTCAAATACTCCGGCCTTAAAAAACAAATCTCTGAGAATATAGGCTCGTAGATAGACATCACTACTTTGCATATACTTGGCTTTCATTTTCTGGAGGTAGACCTGAGGTGTCTCTTGCGAGAACTTAGGACATCCTTCACAAGCTTCAAAGCTTGAGTATTTACTTTGAACTTGATCACCAGTTGAACAGCTTGGGGCAACCAATATTAATAATCCAAAGCATAACCGAAAAATGAGTTTAAATAGCACTAGAGACTCCTTCTATAGTGCTATTTCGGGATTAAAATCATTTATATTTAGTTAAAGTTTTCATTCGGCGATCATTGCCGGGGGGCATATCTGTTTAATTACGGGCACTTACTCTTATTTGAACCAATAAACTCAGTCGGAAACTACATTTGACAAAGGCAGTCAAAAATTGATAGACACACTGTGTATAAAAAAAACATGTAGTTCATGTTTGCGTTAAAAAAGTATATACATTTGTTCGAGAATTTAATTTAGGAGTAGATCTATGGAGACGACTAGAATCATCAAGAGGTATCAAAACAGAAAGCTGTATGATACGCACCAGTCTTGCTATGTAACATTAGAAGAAATAGCTCAGATTATTAGAGATGGACACGAAATCAAGGTTATTGATAATAAAACAAAACGTGATATCACTTATTCAACTCAGATACAGTTGCTTTTTGATCAAGAGAAGAAAACTGATGGGATGGAAAATACATCGATGCTCAAAAGAGTTATTCAGTCTCAACTAGGGACTTTTACAACCTATATAAAATCACTAGAGCAGCAGCTTCAAATTGGAAGCCATGAATTTGAAGAGAGGCTTCCGGATCCAATCCATATTCCTCAACCAGTTGAGCACGTTCCTAATCACCAAATCAACCCAGGAAACTTCACAACTGGAATTGAAACTCCTACAACTTTGAACTAGTATCTATCCCAAGCCTTTAAGCTTTTTGTTTCTAGACTTGGGAGTTACTTATGTCATCGCGATTATTATTTAGCATTATTCTATTACTCAGTTCATTATCAGGTTTCTCACAAGAGGCTCAACCTGTTGCATCTGCCCCTATAGAAGCTCCTTTTCACAGAAACTCTATCGGCTTTGGTGTTGGTCAAGCTTTTCTTGTCGGTGACTATTCTCACCTTGGTGATGATGCCTTAACCTATGATCTCTACTACGCATATAGAGCAAGTTATACTTTTCAGTTCCTTGTAAATGCTCACTATAATAAGTACGAAACTGATGCGTCGAGTATTAAGACAACTTCAATCAACACAGGTATTAAGGCCAAAATCTTTGACTTTGACTCTTTCGCTCCTTTTTGGTCTCTTGGCGTTGGATTCTATTGGCCACAAGCTAGTTACCTTGAGGGCACAAAGCAAATTAGCACTAAAAAGAAAGGCGTCTTTGGAGTAAATGCATCTATTGGAATGGATCTCAACTTAAATGAAAGGTTCACAATCGGCTTCCTCACTCACCTGCACTATCCATTTAAAGCAAAGTTTAAAAATGGTTATGAACTCTCTGGTGGGTACCTTAAGATTCTCTTTCTCCCTACTTTCTCTTTTTAATGCAAGATAAGCTCAAGATTTTCCTTTTCACCGGAAAAGGAGGCGTTGGCAAATCGACCCTAGCGAAATCTTTTTCCACACATCTTCAAAATAAGAATATAAAAACGCAAAACTTTTCTTTTCAAGCACAGCCAGGTGACCCTTTTAATTTTCAAGAAATTGAGCACCGTAAACTTATAACTAAATATTTAAAGAAAAAACTAAAGTCTGATTTACTAGCTTCTTTTATTGCTGAATCAAAATTTTTCAATGCTATTATTGATGTGCTTCCAAACTTTAAATCTCTCATTTTCCTTGGCTTTATAGTGGACTTATTTAAAGACTCAGAATCTTCCCCACAAGCGATTGTAGTAGATGGTCCATCTACGGGACACTTTCTTTCACTGTTAAGTTCTCCTTATCAATTCCAAGAAATTTTTTCAATTGGAATACTACATAAAGACTGTAAAAAGATTATCGAAGAGCTTATTAAGAGTCTGCATATTTTCTATGTTTCTTTACCTGAAAACCTCAACCTTAATGAAATGAATGATTTCTCAAATGAAGTAGATAAGATTGGTCCTTATCAAAAGAGCTTTATTATTAACCAAAGTTACACTCAGTATTTAGAAGAGCCGGTCCAGACAAGCTGGTTACAACAAAGACTTGTAAACGAGGATCAGTTTTTTAAAAAATGTAACCAAGAAGTTTCCAAGTTTCCTTTCCTGCCTTTCAAAAAAGATCAGAAACTTATTAAAGCTCTCGCTCAACAGGAGTTTCCTTTTGAGTCTTAAAACTGAGTTTGAAATATTTTTAGGAACAGGAGGTGTCGGTAAAACAACTCTTTCTTATTCACGCGCTAGTGCATTAGCAACTGCTGGTCACAAAGTCCTCATTCTCACCATTGATCCTTCAAAGAGACTTGAAGATTTCATTAATGTGAATAAAGCTAAAAATTTAGAGGTTGAAATATTTAACCCTGAAGAGAGCTTTGAGAAATTACTGGAAGGTAAACAGTTACGTCCAACTAGAATATCAAGAATAATTATGTCTAAGTGGGGAGGAATGACTGAAATTCTCTCACTTATAACTCTCAGTAAACTTCTAGAGTCTGAAAACTATGACTATGTTATTTTGGATACAGCTCCGGGAGAGCATTTCATTGATTTCCTTGAAAATAAAAACAGAGTCGTTAATTTTTTCTCTGAAGGTGTGAGTAAAGTTATCTCTCTATTTAACCAAAAAAAATCTAAAAATATTTTCCAACGAACCTTAGGCCAAGGTGTAAGTAAGCTTTTAAATATTTTAAATGATGTCACAGGAGAAACTTTTGTCTCCGAATTTATTGAAACATTGAGCTTAATTCATGAGTTCAATGAAGAGTTCAAAAGTGCCGTTCAAACACAAAAAAACTACTTAAGCTCATCACTTTCCAAGTGGTATCTTGTTTCTAACGCTGAACAAAGAAAATATGAAGAAACTATTTCAACTTTCTCTCAAGCTCTCAAGCAAGAAAGCGTTGAATGCATTGGTGTTTTAAATAAAGTCCTCCCTCAAACCTCCCCTGTAGACAAAGACCTTGCAACTCGCGAGAAAGAGCTCATTGAGCACCTTGTTTCAAACCAGATAGATTTAGAAAAGAAGCTTTTAACCAAGTTTCCAAAGATCATAAAGTTCCATCAAATCTATAGCGATCAAATAGAAATTCATGTAGAATCACTTAGCCAACAATGGATAAACTATGACTTACAAAATAAACACTAAAGCTGAATTTGATACCTTTGTCGTCCAAAACTGGAATGAAATAAACTCTTTCCTTGATACAATGACTCAAGGCTTAGAACTCCCTCTCTACACAAGCGTAGATATTCGTGAAAGTCTCAAATCTTATGCACCGATTGATAATAACCTTTATCCTGCCGGGTTTAACAATATTTGCATGTTAGATCTAAATTTAACTGCAGAAAAAATTAAGAGTTTTATTATTTCCTATAATAAAGAGGCAAAGAGAATTGGAATTATCAGTGAATCTCATACCAAAAATAAGTTTTACCTCAATCACTTAGCTCAATTATCTCACTTAGTAAAAGCAGGGGGCTTTGAAGTTAAAGTTATAAGCTTAGATGACAGCTTGTTTGTTGACGGACCACAGCTAGAGCTTGAGTCTCAAGATGGTTCTCTTGTCACTATTTATAAAGCTCAAGAAGATCGATCTAAGATTAAAGTTAACAATGAAAGTTTAGATTTTATCATCATTAACAATGATCAATCACAACCAATTGATATTGATTGGGCCCAGGTATCAACTCCTATACATCCATCTCCATTTATGGGGTGGGATAAAAGACAAAAAACCACGCATTTTGAAATCTATAAAGAACAAGCAGATAAGTTTTGCGAACATTTCTCTATTGATCCAACGCTTATTCAAGCTAAATTCATCAGTATTAAAGATCTCGATTTTCTGGCAAAGGAAGGACTTGATAAACTTGGTGATGCAGTAGATGAAATTAAAGCTCAAATATCTGAAGAGCAAAAAGTATTCATTAAAGCCAGCCAAGGTACTTATGGAATGGGAATCATGGTTGTAAACTCAGGTGATGAAGTTAGAAATATGAATAGAAAGACCCGAAATAAGATGGATGTCGGTAAAAATAAAATCAAATTCACTTCAGCACTTATTCAAGAAGGAATTGAAACAGTTCTGACACATGATGGAAATCCTGCTGAAATTACAATATATCTTATCGGTGGAAAAAGTGTCGGTGGATTTCTCAGGACAAACCCTGATAGAGACTCAACGGGGAATCTTAATAGCCGAGGTGTCATTTATCAAAAATTTTGCATCAGCGAGATCCATGAGGGACATGACCACAAAGCTAAAGAAGCCGTATATTCAGTAATCGCTCGTTTATCGACAATTGCTGGAGCTTATGAAATAAAAGAAATGACAAGGAAACAACTATGAAAAAATTTGATCGTAAAATTACAGACCTTATAGGAAATACTCCCATTTTAAAGCTTAATAAGCTTGACCCAAGTATTAAGTCAAATATCTATGTAAAGCTCGAATATTTTAATCCCGGGGGATCTATTAAAGATCGAATTGGAAACCATATTTGTAAAAAGGCAATGGAAAGCGGCGAACTTAAGCCTGGTGGAACAATCGTTGAAGCGACAAGTGGAAACACCGGTGCTGGGATTGCTCTTTTTGCTGCAGTGAATGACTGTAAGGCCGTCTTTGTAATGGCCGATAAACAATCAAGTGAAAAAGTAGATGCACTTAAAGCAATGGGGGCCGAGGTTGTGATCTGCCCTACAAATGTTGAACCTGAAGATCCAAGATCCTATTATAGCGTTGCCAAAATTCTATCTGATAACTTAGAAAATAGTTATCACGCAAATCAGTACCATAATAAATTCAACCCAGATGCTCACTACTGTAGTACTGGACCAGAGATATTTGAACAAACAGAAGGTGCCTTCGATACCTTAGTCGCTGGAGTTGGAACAGGTGGAACTATTTCAGGAACTGGAAGATATTTAAAAGAGAAAATGCCAAACTTAAAAGTAATAGGTGTTGATGTGAAAGGATCTATTCTTGCTCACTATCACAAGACAGGAGAAATGAGTGAGGCTCACTCATATGTTTTAGAAGGACTTGGTGAAGATTTCATTCCAAGTAATGTACATTTTGATGTAATTGATGACTTCATGGTCGTTGCTGATGAAGAGTCATTCTTAATGACTCGAGAAATTTTACAAAAAGAAGGAGTCTTTGCAGGAGGTAGTTCTGGTGCAGCAGTACTAGGTGCAATCAACTATGCAAAAACACTTGATAAGCCAGAAGATATTCTTGTAATTATCCCAGACTCAGGCGTGAAGTACCTAAGTAAAATCTATAATGATAGATGGATGAAATCTCACTCTTATAAATTAGAAGTCGATTCTGATTTTCAAGGAACTGTCAGTAAATTATTAGTAGAAGGAGTGAGTCTTGCGTAATAAAAAAAATCTAAAATTTGAAACCAAGGCCATTCACCTTGGGGGCGAACCTGATCCGGTAACCGGCTCAATCATGCCTGCTATTCACCAAACAAGTACTTATGTGCAGAAATCGCCAGGGGTTCATCAAGGATATGAATATACAAGAAGTCACAACCCAACTAGAACAAGACTCCAGGAGTGCCTAGCAGGCCTTGAGAATGCAAAGTATGCTCTTGTTGCTGCTAGTGGTATGGCCATTAGTACTCTTATTACTCTCAGTATTCCTAAAGGTAGAACGATTCTTTGTGGTGATGATGTGTATGGTGGAACTAATAGACTTTTTAATAAAGTCTTTGGTGCTCACTACAAAACAAGCTTCGTCGATACGACAGATCTAAAGCAATTAGAAGCATCTCTCAAAGAAATCAAACCCTACATTCTTTGGATTGAAACACCGACAAACCCGATGATGAAAATTTCTGATATCAAGAAGGTTTCCGCTTTAGCAAAAAAGTATAAAGCCATCTTAGTTGTTGATAATACTTTTATGAGTCCTTACTTTCAAAACCCTCTCGACTTAGGGGCCGATGTAGTTGTTCACTCGATGACTAAATATATCAATGGACATAGTGACGTTGTAGGTGGATGCCTCATGACAAACTCAAAAAGTTTTCACGATAAGATTTGGACTTTGCAAAACTCAACTGGTCCAAGTCAATCTCCATTTGATAGTTGGCTCGTTCTTCGTGGAATCAAAACATTGCACTTAAGAATGAAAGCACATGAAGAGAATGCTAAAAAAGTAGCGAAATTCCTTGAAGGGCACAAAAAGATTGTAAATGTTTACTACCCGGGGCTCAAGTCTCACCCTCACCATAGTCTTGCAAAAAAACAGATGAATGGGTTTGGCGGGATGCTCAGCATTGTTCTTAAAGGTGGTCTTAAGCAGTCGAAAAAGTTTATGGCAAAGCTTCAAGTTTTCAAACTTGCCGAATCTCTTGGTGGAATTGAAAGTCTAGTCAATCATCCAGCTATAATGACACATGCATCAGTACCGCTTGAAATGCGTAAGAAGCTTGGAATTTCTGATAGCTTGATCAGACTCAGTGTTGGTGTTGAACATATTGATGACATAATTGCTGATCTGGAAAATGCTTTAAAATAATTCGTACTACTTAAGAGAGATAATGTTCTCAAGTTTAGTTTTTCCGAACTCACAGAGCTCATATCATAGCATTTCAACCACAAATGATCCCTAGGTATATCACTTCTTAAGTTGGAAAGCTCATCATTAAAAAGCCACAAAAAGCAGCATTACTTGGAGACAAAGACTTTCGAACTTTCTTCTTCATCTTCGCTATCTCTTCTCGGTAACCAAGGTAAAACTCATAACTAGGAGCTGGTTTATAAACAAGCTCACTTACCTCAAGGTTCTTGATCACTCCCTTCGCTGTTGTCGGTTTGATAAAAACATCAAAATCAGGTCTATAATAAGCTTGAACAACTGTGACCAGTGTCCACTTTGCAAGTTTAAAAGCTCTTAATTCATCAACGAGTATTTCAAAGCCTTTTTTTTCACTTCCATGAAGAATTGATTTCAGTGCTGAAGATATTTTCTTCTTTTGCTCAAAATTCAAACTCTTCACAAAGTCTCTAAATTTGGGCTTTTCAAATAAAGAAACCATTGATGAACGCGTAACCATCTTTACATATGAATTCATAATATCTTCGGGGTCACTAAACTTTGATTTCTTAAAACTCTCTTGGGCAAATTCAATCAACTTGCTCATTTTATGTTTCTTGCCAAGTTCCACCATCTCCGGGTCTTGAAAACCTTTGGGATAAAGCTTTAAGAATGCCTTTTCCCACTCTTTAAGTTTCTTCGAATCCATCTAGAACTCTTCGAGCTTCTTTGTTACAGCTTTCTTTATTACTTGGATTTTCTCTTTAATATTTTCTTGAACATCCTCTTTGATTTCTTTCGCTTTACCTTTCCCCTCAACCCAATCCTGTGCCTTCTCTTGATTAATAACTTCAGCTGGCTTTGCCTTAGGGAGGCCTTGTTTCATTTCAACTTCTTCAAGGATTTGCGCTTGCCCATGTAGTGACTCATAGTCTTGAGTCATAGAAAAAAGAATTGAATTATTCAAATAATCTTTAACTAGTCCATAAAGGCAATAAAGTTTTCCATGATCACTTGAGAAATCTTCACGCTCACCTTTGACATGGACGAGTCCCTCTTTTTCGATGACTTTAATGAATTCATCTTTTTTGCGACAGAAAGTATTTTTAGTCTTGTCATGACATGCTTCTTCTTTTAAAAAATCTTTTTTAGTGAAATATTGATATACTTTTAAGTGAACAGGCTCCCGACATAAATCAAGTTCCCAGTTACTTTTCAAAACATTATCTCTCACAAGCTTTATCACACATCGGTCTTTTGAAACTTTAAGCTTATAAGGGAGCATTCCCCAAAAAGCTCCTTCTCGTTCAATACTTATATCAAAATTTGCTCTTACACATTCATTATCTAAGGAAAATGAACTTAAACTAAAAAAACTAAGAAATACCAAAAATCGCATGATGCGAAACCTCCATTACTGTTAAACACATATCATGATCAAGGATATCGTACTCAGCATTACTTGATAACTCTATAATAACTTTATCTGCTAGCTCCCTCCAAGAGTCATTGGACAACTCATCCAAGCAAAGTTTAATTAACTTCTCTCGTTGTAGATCACCGATTGCCTTAAACGTACCAGGAGAAAGCAGGATCAGACGCTCTCCACGCTCAAGCTTTAAGTCTATATAAGCCTTTTCATAAAACCCCTCATCAAACGGATATTCATGAGGAAAGATAATATTTTTCTTATTTGAGCTTAAAAGGTAATAGTCTCCAAATATGTGGCCAGTAAGCTCAAGAGATGAAGCTTCGAAGTTAAGCATGCATAACGAGAGGTTTTCTCCCTTTACTCCAAATTCAGTCATTTCTCTCAGTAGTGAATCATTTGGAACTTTTTCACTACCTTTGGAGTTTTCCCAAAAAGTCATCCATAAGGAAGCTTCATGGTAGCTATCAGTAGAAACACCATTAACCAAAACTCCTTCAGGGAGCTTTTGGGAACGCAGGTACTCCGAACCATCACTAATCCCAACCTTATGGTAGTGATTCACAGTCAATGACTGAAAATTCTCAGTGTTAGATTCTCGCAAGTCCTGATATATACCCTTTACCTTATCCCTTTCAAACTTAAGTGAATTCAAAACTGGCTTCAAAATTGCCAAAATTCGTTGCTGCTGATTCTCAAGAATCTTGCTCTTACAGTAAGAATGGGCAAAAAATGCCTGGGCCCTAAGTAAGTTTTTCACACCCAACATGTCAAGGCTTGCTAGAGACTGAAAAAAGTAATCTGAGCGATTTTTCCCACTTAAGTCATGATCCTCACCTACCAAGTAAAGGGCATCACCTTCAAAACTATTTTTCTTATAACTATCATAAGTTACTAAAATCTTTGGTCTATTAAGATCACTCTCAAAGAGGACTGTATCTTCGACGAGACAAAACTGACTATTCGCCTCAAGAAAACTCAAAACCTTCCCCTTAATCCTCTTATTCCTAATCACATATATCATCGTAGTTAATTATCAACTAATCCCTATATTTTTGGAAGCTACTATCCGATATAGGTAGATAGTGACAAAGTCCTAAAGTAAATATTTTTACCGGTGGTATAATATTTCAAGAGAAAGGCAAAAAAATTATTATGACAGCCAAAAAATTAGAATTTAAAAAACCAAGCAAAGTTATTTCAAAGCCTGAAAACCGGGAAATATTTGAAATGGCCGCTCGAAGTATTTTAAAAACTTTAGACCTCAAAGACAATTACACTTATGGACATTCGCTTCGAGTCGCACAAAATGCTCTCGTTTTAGGATATCACCTTGGATTTTCCAGCGAAGAAATTTATGAACTCGAACTATCTGCACTTTTTCACGATATTGGAAAAATTGGAATTCCAGATAGAATCTTATCTAAGCCTCATAGACTGACAGAAGATGAGTATGAAGTCATGAAGCGTCACCCTGAGCTGAGCTATGAAATCCTTAAAGATTTTGAAGGCTTTGAATCTATTGCAATTAACACTCGTCATCACCATGAAAGGTATGATGGAAAAGGATATCCGGATAACTTAAAAGCTGAAGAAATTCCTGCTTTTTCAAGAATTATTCTTATTAGTGACACTTTTGATGCTATCACTTCTTCAAGAGTTTATAGAAAAGGTATGGATGAAAAGGTTGCTTTTCAAGAACTCGAAGACTTTTCTGGCTCCCAGTTTGATCCGTTCTTAGTAAAGCATTTTATTAAAGCGATGAAAGAGCATAAAGCGAACAATTCAGAAAAAACTTATATCACACTAGTCAGCGACCTTGAAAAGCTCAAAGAAGCAGCTTAACAACCTGGCTTTCGGTTTGCATTAATACTTAACAACTGGTCTCTTTGACAACTCTTAATACTATCAAACTTTCGTTTAATCATGCACCTTCCATTAGATTTATCACAGTTTTCATAAACCCTTGAGCTAACACAGGCCCAATGCCTTCCACGGCAATTATAAACTAATCCACCACCAGAGCTTAAGTAATCAATCTTTCCAGTAAAAGCTTCTTTAGTTTTAACTGGAGCTGGCGTCGGTTTTCTTTTAACTTTAACCTTTGGAATCGGTTTATCTAAGTCATCTAAACTTTCAACGATATCAGCGTCATCAAAGTTATCTTTCGATTGCTCTTTAACTACTTCTTGATCTAAAGCTTTCTCAGTTGGATTTTGTATTTTTGATTCACTCGCCGCCTCTAGGGTTTCATCTTCTGTAAGCCAAGAGTAGGACATAAATATTAAGCCTGCCGTAATTAAACCCAAGATTATTTTTCTCTTCCAAGATCCTTTTTCAACGAGTTGTTCTTGTGGAATTTTTAATTTTACTGTTTCAAATCTTCCAGCAACGGTGTGATCAGAGCTTAAGTCATGTTCATGTGCAACTGGACTTTCCTTAGGCTTTTTTTTCAAAAAAGAGAATACTTTATTTTCCTTCTTTCCTAT
>Ga0114957_1000831_pt1 | contig 37234 bp, 30 predicted proteins | sample BantaG_FD_87175 | JGI IMG/M metagenome (GOLD analysis project Ga0114957, IMG submission 87175) | Marine algal microbial communities from Bantry Bay, Ireland - BantryBay_4 metaG | ecosystem: Host-associated > Algae > Red algae > Unclassified | place: Bantry Bay, Ireland | collected 2014-11-21
GTGACCAGAAAGAAACCGCAGGCCTAGCAAGGCTAAGCAGAGGATTTCTTGACCTGAACAAAATTTAAAAATGAATGAAAATGGTGAGTAATTTAGGGCATTATTTGATGGAATTGGTATTACCTATGTTTACTTCAAATATTGAAGTCATTGCTCATAATTATACTCAAAGCTAATGAATTTAGTAATTTTAATTTAATCAGAGCTTGAACAGTTCTCTATTCTCAAATTATAATGTTTTCCTGAAAGGGATTATGGATAACTTAAATACTTTTTTTGATCATACTTTATTAAAAGTTACTTCTACCGAGGATGACTACAGAAAGCTATGCGACGAAGCGGTTAAGTATAAATTTTACTCTGTATGTATACCGCCTAATTTTGTTTCTTTCACATGCAGTTTATTAAAAAATACTTCTATAAAAATTTGCAGTGTTGTTGGCTTTCCATCTGGCTTAAATACACTGCAAACTAAATTACAAGAAACTGAACAACTCCTCAAACTTGGAGCTAACGAAATTGATATGGTTGCAAACCTATCTTATATTAAAAGTGGTCGCTGGCAGGATTTTCAAAATGAAGCTTCGTCGATTAAACTTCTATGTAACAACAATACTTTAAAGGTTATTGTCGAGTCATCACTGCTATCTAAAGAGGAAATTTTAAGCTGCTGTAATGCTCTCAAAGATGCCAATGTTGATTTCATCAAAACATCTACTGGCTTTAATGGTGAGGGAGCAAAAATTAAAGACGTTAAATATATGTCAGATATTTTAAAAGGCTCTCCTGTAAAAATTAAGGCAAGTGGCGGAATTAGAGACTTAAGCTCAGCACTAGATTTTATAAATGCTGGCTGCTCTCGAATAGGCAGCAGCTCTGGTGTTCAAATTATTAATCAATTAAAAATAGGATCATTAAATGAAACTTCTACCCGTTCAGATTATTAAAAACAAAAGAAACCAACAACAACTAAGCTATGAAGAGCTAAAATTTTTAGTCGACGGTTATACTGCTGGCACAATTCCAGATTACCAAATGTCCTCATTTTTAATGTCGGTTTTTTTTAATGGAATGTCTCCTAAAGAAACCGCAAACTTTACTAAAATCATGCAAGAGTCTGGAAATAGTTTTGATTTCAATGACCTTAAGCCACATGTCATTGACAAACACAGCACTGGTGGTGTCGGCGACAAAGCAAGCCTTATACTCGCTCCAGTTGCGGCAGCCTGTGGTGTGTCCGTTCCAATGATTGCTGGGCGCGGGCTTGGGCACACTGGTGGCACGCTTGATAAGCTCGAAAGCATTACTGGCTTTAATACACAAATTAATCGAGAAAAGTTCACCTCAATTGTTCGCGACATTGGCTTTGCAATAATGGGGCAAACTTCTGATATTTGCCCTGCAGATAAAAAGCTCTATGCCTTAAGAGATGTGACTGCCACAGTTGAGTCACTACCTTTAATTTGCGGCAGTATTATGTCAAAAAAATTATCTGAAGGAATTAATGGGTTAGTGCTAGATGTTAAATTTGGCAAAGGCGCCTTCATGAAAACCATTGATGAAGCAGAAAAGCTAGCCCTACTTCTTAAAGAAACTGGTGAGGCAAATGATGTGCAAGTACATGCCCTTTTAACAAATATGGAGCAACCTCTTGGTCGGTTTGTTGGAAATTCACTTGAAGTGCTTGAGTGCTATGAAATTTTAAATGGCTCTACCAATCCACTTTACTCTGACACCACTGAGTTAAGCCTTCAGTTAGCTGCTCATATGATACTTCTTGCTAATAAAGTAGAAAATATGGATCAAGCATACAGCCTTGCTAAAGAGCAACTCGTTAATGGGAACGCCCTTAGTAAATTTGAACAACTTTGTACTTTACAAGGAGCTAAGTGCAAAATGTCAGAAACTCCACAGCCAAGCCGGTCCATTGATATCATTGCAAAAGAAAGTGGCTTTATTAATGAGTTTTACAATGAAAAAATTGGTTATTTAGGTGTTCGCCTTAAAGCGGGGCGATCAATCTCTACAGATGTGGTAAATCCTTTGACAGGTTTTGAATTTTGTAAAAAAATTGGAGATCAGGTTATAGAAAACGAGGTCATTGCTAAAATTCATCACGATGGAAGTGTTGACCTAAACGGAGCCAAAGAAGACTTAACTAGTTATATTAAAGTCGTTAAAAACAAACCTGAATCATTAAAGTTGATACATAAAAAAATTATTTAACCGGGAACTGATTGTGCTAAACAGACTAAATGAATCTAAAAAATATATTAAAAGTAAAATAAGTAAAACACCCAGCATTGCTGTTACCCTTGGCTCTGGCCTGTCAGACTTTGTTAATAAACTTTCTAACACAACAACGATTCCATTCAGTGACATTCCAAATTTTTCTAAAACAACTATTGAAGGCCACCCTGGACAAATGGTTTTTGGTGACATTGGAGATCAATATGTTTGTGTACTTCAAGGGCGAGTTCACTACTATGAAGGCCACGACCTTTCAGAAGTTGTTTTTGCCACAAGACTTGTTGCCCAACTTGGAGCCAAAACATTAGTTCTCACCAATTCATCTGGGGGCTTTTTAGATGGCATGAAGCCTGGAGACTTTATGATTATCACTGATCATATTAATCTTACTGGCCAGAACCCACTTATAGGCCCAAATATAGCTGAGCTCGGAGCTAGATTTCCAGACATGAGTGAAGTTTATAATAAAGATTTAATCCAAAAGCTTGAGTCCGTATTCAAAAATAAAAATGTTCGTTACCACAAAGGCTTATATTGTGGTGTAACCGGCCCAAGCTATGAAACTCCAGCTGAGATTCACTACATGAAACTCATCGGCGGCGGTGCCGTAGGCATGAGTACTGTTCCTGAGGCCATTGCTGCAAACCATATGGGCTTAAATATTTGTGGCCTGAGCTGTATAACTAATTTAGCTTCTGGCATTAGTGAACATGCCTTAACTCACAAAGAGGTCAAAGAAGAAGCGGCCTTAGCCGCTAAAAACTTTAATGAAATACTCCATGATTTTATTAAAAACGTTTAGGACCTATTGATTGATCATCTCGTTTGTTAAATTTGAATTGAATCCAAAGCAAACTAATGACTAAAATGTTTAAATGAAATCTTCGCAGATATTAATTAAAAACGGTACGCTTGTAACAATGAATAATTCCTTTGAGATACTTGAAGGAGATTTGTTAATTGAGAACAATAAAATAAAAAAAATTTCCACGGATATTCCCGACCCCCCCGGCTGCCAAGTCATTGATGCTAGCAACCAATTTGTTATTCCAGGATTAATCCAATCACATGTTCACCTTTGCCAAACTTTGTATCGTGGTTTTGCTGATGATCTTCCGTTACTTGATTGGCTTAAAGATAAAATTTGGCCAATGGAGCACAACCATACCGAAAATTCAATACAGGCTTCTGCTGATCTTTCTTTACTGGAAATGAATCTCCTAGGCACAACAAGTATTTTAGACATGGCCAGTGTGCGCAATACAAACGCATTGCTTGAAGCCGTTGAGCGATCAGGGATGCGCTATTGGGGTGGAAAATGCTTTATGGACTATAAAGATTACAGCGGCCCGCTATACGAAAGCACCAGTGATTCTTTAAAAGAAACAGAAGAGCTCATAAAGCTCTGGCATAAAAAAAATGATTTAATGAATTATGCCTTATGCCCGCGCTTCGTTGTTTCATGTACTGAAGAAATTTTAATTGAAAGCCGAGAATTGCAAAAACAGTTTAATTTAATAATTCACACTCATGCCAGTGAAAACAAAGATGAGGTTGAGTTAGTTGTCAAAAGGACAGGGCTAAGAAACATTACGTATCTCGACAAAATAAAACTTCTTAATAAACAGTCTGCTTTTGCCCACTGTATACACCTTGATGAACATGAAATTTCACTTATGAAAAAATCGCAAGCGAATATTCTCCACTGCCCAAGCTCCAATTTAAAATTAGCTAGTGGCATTGCTCAAATTGAAAGATATGTTAACGAGGGTCTAAATGTTTCTATTGGTACCGACGGGGCTCCTTGTAATAATAATTTAGATCCGTTTATGGAAATGAGGCTTTGTGCTTTATTGCAAAAGCCTATTTTTGGTTCTGAAGCATTGTCTGCACAAAAAGCGCTAGAAATTGGAACTCTTGGTGGCGCTCGCGCTCTGGGCATGGAGAGGCAGCTTGGCAGGCTTTGTGAGGGGTATTTAGCTGATGTCGTTACAATTGATCGCTCTCACCCTAGTGTTTGCACAATAGAAAACCCCTACTCTGCAATTATTTATAGCTGTAGTGGCCGTGATGTTTCAAATACAATTGTTAATGGCAAACTTCTTGTTAAAAATAAAGTTCATCAAATTTTTGATGAAAACTCTGTTAAAGAAAAAGCCAAGCTCGAGTTAAATAAAATGATCCAGCGAATTAATAACTAGCCATTGAATCTAAATATTTTTTCAATTAATTTTCTTAGAGCCGCCTTTTGGGCAGAAGCGAAAATTAATTGAAAAAATATTTAGATTCAATGGCTAGTTATTATAATAGAACCGCTTAAGTTTTGTAATTTTCTAGTCGAGCCCCGGGAGCTTAGCTTTTTAATTATAGACATACACTTAATTTAGTTTACCAACTTTAGTCCAACTCCTCTAAACCACTGAAAACCCCTACAGTATTGGGTCTTATCTACAATCCGGACTAGCCCATAGTCAAAAATTAATGCCAATTACCGCCGCAAGATTCATCACTCTGGCATAATAATACATGAAGTATTCCCTTCACGAGCGCTCTTTGTTTCACAGCCTCAAAAATTAAGTGCCATGGATGGCGGAGTTGTTAATGTTTACAAATTTATTTTGTTCCATATTATTTTCATTATTTTTAATCATTAATCTGGTCGCCTGTGACAACTCCGCAAATGAAAGTAAAAAATTTGAAGGCCTGGGAAAACTTGAATGCCAAGGACAACAAATTAGAAACGAATTCATTGTTCAGTGGAAAGATGGACGAATTTCAAAAGTCAAAAACATGAATCAAGAACAATTTGTTAATAAATTTATTAAAGATAATTATAATGAAATTTTGACCTCAGAGCCTAACTACAGGTTAAACTTTTCTGATAATTCAGTAAAATCACAGGCTACATGCTCTAAAGGTAACTGGAGTATCGACAATATTAATGTAAAAAAATTATGGGATGAAGGTATTACGGGAAAGGATGTAGTCATCGCAGTTACTGACTCAGGCGTTGATATTAATCACCCTGCTTTAAAAAATAGAATTGCATTTAACACAGGTGAGTCTGGCCTCGACTCTAATGGAAAAGATAAATCTAACAATGGAATTGATGACGATAATAATGGCTATGTCGACGACTACTACGGCTATGACTTTATTGATAATGACAATAATCCGGGTGATACCACTGGCCATGGAACAGCAGTTGCGGGTGTAATTGCTTCTGAACATATAACTTTTAAAAATAGTCGCGGCTCGAACCAACGTATATACGGCGTTGCCCCTGGTGCTAAAATTATTCCAATCCGCTTCATTGGTTCTTTCGGTGCAGATACTCAAACTGCTGTGAATTCACTAAAGTATGCTGTTGCAAGAGGAGCAAAAATTATTAATGCCAGCTGGGGAGGGAAAGATTGTTCATCTATTCTTCCTAATTATGTAAAAACTTTAGAGCAAAAAAACCTTTTATTCGTGGCGGCCTCAGGTAATGAGTTTCTTGACCTTGATAATTTAGGTCGGCGTGCACCTGTTTACCCCGCATCATTGAATTTAAAAAACCAAATTACTGTTGGTGCAATTGGTTTTTTTGGCAATAAAGTCGGCTTTTCTAATTATGGCCATAACTCTGTTGAACTGTTTGCACCTGGCTCCGAAATAATAACTTTAGCACCCAACTCTGGAAATACATGCTATGACGGCACCAGCTTTGCCGCACCTATTGTAAGTGGTACGTTAGCTTTACTGATTGAGGCTTACCCAGATGCTAGTTTATTAGAAATTAAAAACCTTATTTTAAATAATGTGCGTAGTAGTAAAAATTATATCAACCTCACAAACGGCACCTTAGACCTTGGAAATTTATAGTTAAAATATTCCATTTTTATTTTCGTAGCTGGCTTTAAAGTTACCCGTAATTTTAAGACGCAGCAGCACATAAAGAGGCTCTGAGGCCCTTATATTAAGCCTTAAATAGCCCAATTTACGCTGCGCATTATATCGTATCTTTTTAACAGCCCATCCCTATACGTCTCCCCCTATTTAATATAAGAATTTAGCTTAATTTTGTTATTTTAAAATTTAAACTAGATCAACAATTAAGGGCACTTAAGTGAGAACATACATTAGTGATTTAAAAAAACATATTGGCGAAGAAGTTACCTTAAAAGGTTGGGTTTATAATTACAGAGCTTCAAGCAAGAAAATTAAGTTTTTGATTTTACGTGATGGCTCAGGGCTTTGCCAGTGTGTTTACTTTAAAGGCGAGTGTGATGAGTCAGCTATTGATTTATTTTCTGAAATCACACAAGAGTCATGTGTTCAAGTAACTGGCGTACCAAGAATTGAAGAACGTAGTCCTGGAGGCGTTGAATTAGGCGCAGTTAAACTAGAACTTTTATCTAAGTCCGTTGATTACCCAATAACCCCAAAAGAGCACGGTACAGACTTTTTAATGAACCACCGTCATTTGTGGTTACGATCTAAAAAACAACATGCTGCCTTAAGAGTGCGTGCTGAAATTATTAGCGCCATCAGAGACTTCTTTGATGGCGATGGTTTTACTTTAGTTGATGCTCCCATTTTTACCCCAAGCTCTTGTGAAGGAACATCTAACCTTTTTGAGACTCAATACTTCGATGACAAAGCTTACTTATCACAAAGTGGTCAACTTTATATGGAAGCAGCTGCTGCAGCCTTCGGGAAGGCCTATTGTTTTGGCCCAACTTTCCGTGCAGAAAAATCTAAAACGCGAAGGCATTTAATTGAATTTTGGATGGTTGAGCCCGAAGTGGCCTTCAATGATCTATACGATAATATGGACTTAGCTGAAAAATTTGTTGAGTATATTATTCAAAGAACAATTAAAAACAAAGCTGATGAACTTGAGATTTTAGGAAGAGACGTAAGTGGCCTTCAGAAAATTAAAGGTGACTTCCCTCGTCTGCATTATAGAGACGCTGTTGATATAATCAAAAAAGAAAACCCTGACTTCATTGATGGCGATGATTTTGGTGCGCCCGATGAAACAATCATTAGCTCTAAGTTTGAAAAACCCGTTTTTGTCCACCACTTTCCATCAGCTATTAAAGCATTCTATATGAAAGAAGATACTGAAGATAAAGGTTATAGCTTTAGTTGCGATATGCTTGGAACAGAAGGTTACGGCGAAATTATTGGCGGCGGCCAACGTGAAGAAAGTATTGAAGTATTAGAACAAAAAATTAAAGAACATGAATTAGATATGAAGGATTTTCAGTGGTATCTAGATGTAAGGCGCTATGGCAGCTTTCCTCACTCAGGCTTTGGCTTGGGGGTTGAACGGACTGTGGCATGGATTTGTGGCTTACCTCATATTAGAGAAACTATACCCTTCCCAAGAATGTATGGTCGTTTACATCCATAGGAGTTAATGTGGAAAAAGAAATTGAATTAAAACTTAAAAATCTCGATGACAAAAATAACCAGGCCTATATGGGTGGCGGTGAAGCTCGTCAAAAAAAGCATAAGCAAGGGGATCGCTTAACAGCGCGCGAACGTTTAGACGTTCTATTAGACCCTGGAAGTTTTGTTGAGCTTGATCGTTTTGTTACACATCGTTGTCAAAACTTTGGAATGGGCGAAAAGAAAATGCTCGGCGATGGCGTTATCACAGGCTACGGAAGAATTAACGGAAAAACCGTTTACGTTTACAGCCAAGACTTCACTGTGTTTGGTGGAAGTATGTCTCGCACTCAAGCAAACAAAATTTTAAAAATCCAAGAAATGGCTATGAAAAATGGATGTCCAATTATTGGTTTAAATGACTCTGGTGGAGCTAGAATCCAAGAGGGTGTTGAAGCCCTGGCCGGTTATGCTGATATCTTTTTAAAAAATACATTAGCTTCTGGCGTTGTTCCACAGATCAGCGCAATCATGGGGCCTTGTGCCGGCGGAGCTGTTTATAGTCCAAGTTTAACTGATTTTATTTTCATGGTTAAAGATACCAGTTATATGTTTGTAACAGGTCCAGATGTTATTAAAACTGTAACTCACGAAGAAGTTACAAAAGAAGAACTTGGTGGAGCACTCACGCATAATCAAAAATCTGGTGTTGCTCATTTTGCAACTGATAACGACAAGCATTGCCTACTAATGATCCGTGAGCTGTTAAACTTCTTACCAATGAATAACTTAGACGACACGCCTTACTTAGAGACTAAAGACAAGGCTGATCGCATAGATGAAAGCTTAAATGAAATCGTTCCAAGTAACCCTAAAAAGCCATATGACATTAAAGAAATTATTAAAAAAACAGTCGATGAAGGTTATTTTTTAGAGGTTCAACAACATTACGCTCAAAATATCGTTATTGGTTTTGCTCGCTACAATGGAAGAAGTGTTGGAATTGTTGCCAACCAACCACAAGTACTTGCTGGTTGCTTAAATATTCCTGCCAGTATAAAAGCTGCAAGATTTGTTCGTTTTTGTGACGCATTTAATATTCCGGTAGTTAGCTTTGTTGATGTACCAGGATTCTTACCTGGTACAGATCAAGAGTGGGCAGGTGTAATTACCCACGGAGCTAAGTTATTATATGCTTATGCCGAGGCCACTGTTCCAAAAGTAACTATTGTTACTCGTAAAGCTTATGGTGGAGCTTATGACGTTATGTCTTCTAAACACTTACGTGGTGATATAAACCTCGCCTACCCTACTGCTGAAATTGCCGTAATGGGAGCCGAAGGTGCTGTTAATATTGTTTTCAGAAATGAAATCAAAGAAGCTTCTAATGTTGAAGAGCGCAGAAAAGAACTTATTGATGATTACGAAAAGCAGTTTGCAAACCCTTATGTTGCAGCTGAGCTTGGCTATATTGATGAAGTAATTGAGCCCGCAATGACTAGAAAAAGAATTATTGAGTCTTTAGAAATGCTAAAGAATAAAAAAGATACTAACCCTCCAAAAAAACATGGAAATATACCTCTTTAAAATTAGGACGTAATTATGTTTAAAAAAATTCTTATTGCTAATCGTGGTGAAATTGCTATCCGAGTTATTCGTGCCTGCAGAAGTATGAACATTTCTACAGTGGCCGTTTATAGTGAAGCTGATAGAAACAGCTTACACGTTATGCTCGCAGATGAAGCTTATGAAATTGGTCCAGCCCCAAGTAACGAATCCTACTTAAATGTGGATAAACTTGTTGAAGTGTGCAAAAGCGCTGGCGCTGATGCTATACACCCAGGTTATGGCTTTTTAAGTGAAAATGCAGATTTTGTTGAACGCCTTGATGCTGAAGGTATTACTTTTATTGGCCCAACATCAGAAAATATAAAAGCTATGGGCGACAAACTCGCTGCTAGAGAACTTGTTATGAAAGCCGGTGTGCCGACAGTTCCAGGCAGTCCTGGATCAATCACTGATGCTACAGAAGCTGAGAAGGTTGCCGCTGAAATTGGCTTCCCTGTAATTATTAAAGCCTCTGCCGGCGGCGGCGGAAAGGGGATCCGTGTTGTTTTTGACCCTAAAGAGTTAGCGAGTAGCTTTAGAGCCTGTCAGTCAGAAGGTAAAAATTACTTTAGTGATGACCGTGTTTTTATTGAACGCTTTGTACAAAACCCGAAACATATTGAAATTCAAGTGTTCGGCGATAAGCACGGAAACGTTGTACATCTTTTTGAGCGCGAATGTTCTGTTCAAAGGCGACATCAAAAACTTATTGAAGAGTCTCCAAGTATTTCTGTTCCGCAGAAAGTGCGTGAAAATATGGGAGCCGTTGCTGTTGCTGCGGCCAAGTCAATTAATTATGTTGGTGCTGGGACAATTGAATTTATCTTTGACAATAACACTAAAGAGTTTTTTTTCATGGAAATGAACACAAGGCTACAAGTTGAACATCCAATCACTGAACTTGTTACCGGTGTTGATTTAGTTCGTGAACAAATTTTAGTCGCAAAAGGCGAGCCATTATCATTTAAGCAAGAAGACATAAAACAAACTGGACACGCTATTGAATTAAGAATATGTGCTGAAGACCCTATAACATTTGTTCCTAATCCAGGTACTATTAGGCGATACCGTGAACCTTCTGGGCCATTTATTCGTGTTGATGGTGGTGCTTACCAAGGCTATGAAATCCCAATTTACTACGACCCTATGATATCTAAACTCATTGCCTGGGGACATAACAGAGAAGAGTGTATAAATAACCTTCACCGTGCCTTAGGTGAATATATGATCACTGGTGTAAAAACTAATATTAATTTACACAGAAATATTTTAAAGCACCCTCAGTTTTTAAGTGGCGAGTACACAACACAATTCATCGAAAAGGAAGTTACTGGTAAACCATTAGAAGATATGTTCATGTTTGTTGATGACAGAGTCTTTTTAATTTCGGCAGCCATTGAAGCATATCAACATGCCAAATCGAATAATGATTTTAAATTTAGTAACAACAGTCAGTGGAAAGTTACTGGCCGCAGAAAGCAACTAAGGTATTAGAGGTTTATATGTATTTTGAAGCAGAGTCTAACGGACAAAACTATTCACTAACTATTCGCGAAGACCGAGAGTGCTGGCGCGTAGGCATTAAAAAAGAAAGCCTTGATTGGAACTATTACAATATTTCAAAAAAGGATTACCAGAATGTTGATCAAACTATTAGTTTTATTTTTAAAAACAGCTCATACTTAGTTGATGTCATTGGAGAGGAGACTGATTATACTGTCTATACGAGAGGCTCGTTTAGAAAAATTAGTATTTTTAATGATGAAATGATTTTACATGAAAGCCTTAAATCTGGCGGACAACTTGGTGGCGGTAACAACTTAACTTCTGGGATGCCTGGAAAAATAGTTAAGATTTTTATAAAGCCCGGCCAAGAAATTAAAGAGGGTGAGCCGCTATTAATTATGGAAGCAATGAAAATGGAAAATGAAATGAGGGCCTCTCGAGATGTTACCATTGATGAAATTTTAGTTGCCGAAGGTAATACTATTGAATCTGGTGCTATCTTAATATCTTTCAAATAAAGGGGCACCTTAATGCCTAAATCTAAATATAGAAAAAGCTCTTACACTAACTCTAGTAATATAGAAATTAAGGACTCTTATGGTCCCGAGGATCTTCCAGAAAACCTCAGTGAGGGTTTGTCTACTCCCGGAAAATATCCTTTTACTCGCGGTGTGCAAGAAACAATGTATAAAGGCCGCCTATGGACAATGCGCCAGTATGCCGGGTTTGGCTCTGCAGCTGAAAGTAATAAGCGTTATAAATTGTTACTTGATAAAGGTACTACAGGATTAAGTGTCGCCTTCGACCTCCCAACACAAATGGGTTATGACTCCGACCACATTATGTCTACTGGTGAAGTCGGTAAAGTTGGGGTCGCGATTAGTAGTATTGAAGACATGGGAATATTACTTAATGAGATACCTCTTGAGAAAGTTTCTACCTCAATGACTATTAACTCAACGGCAGGGATATTACTGAGTTTGTATATTGCTGTCGCAGAAAAAAGAGGTATCGACAGAAAAATTTTACGTGGGACAATTCAGAATGATTTGCTCAAAGAGTATATTGCCCGTGGAACTTATATTTACCCACCAAAACCATCAATGAGAATAATCACTGATATATTTGGCTACTGTACCAAAGAGGTTCCTTTATGGAACACCATTAGTATTTCTGGCTACCACATTAGAGAGGCTGGTAGTACAGCTGTACAAGAACTTGCCTTCACTCTTTCTAATGCCATTACTTACGTGCAATCTGCCGTTGACCAGGGCCTTAATGTAAATGATTTTGCAAAAAGATTAAGCTTCTTTTTTAATGTTCATAATAATTTTTTTGAAGAGATCGCAAAATTCAGAGCGGCCCGTAGAATGTGGGCTAAAATCATGAAAGAGCGCTTTAATGTAACTGATGAAAAGGCACTTAAAATGCGCTTTCACTCACAAACTGCTGGGGTAACTTTAACCGCTCAACAGCCCGAAAATAATATTGCTCGCGTAAGTATACAAGCCCTGGCTTCTGTTCTTGGTGGAACTCAAAGCTTACATACGAATTCAATGGATGAGGCTCTTGGCCTACCCACAGAAAAGGCAGCAACTATTGCTTTACGTACTCAACAAATTATCGCTCACGAAACCGGCGTAACCGACACAATAGATCCACTGGCTGGCTCTTATTATGTTGAAAATCTAACAAATGAAGTTGAAAGGCTCGCATATGACTACATAGACAGAATCGAAAATATGGGTGGCGTAATTAAATGTATCGAGCAAGGCTGGATTCAAAATGAAATTCAAAACTCAGCCTATCAACAACAACTTGATCTTGAATCTAAAAAAGAAATTATTGTTGGGGTAAATGACTTTATTCAAACTGGCAAAAAAACAGATATGGATGTTTTAAAAATCTCTGAAGAAGTTGCCACTGAACAAATTAAGCGATTGGTTAGTTTTAAAAATAACCGTGATTCTAAATTAGTAAAAAATTATTGTGATAAAATTTCTAATTGTGCAGAAGGAAGTGATAACTTAATGCCACTTTTTGTTGAGGCTGTGAAAAACAATGTTACTCTTGGTGAAATTAGTGACTCCCTAAGAAAGGTTTATGGACAGTACAGAGAAACTGTAAAGTTTTAATCTATACCAATCCCATTAATTAATGGGGTTGACATTACTCCTCGGCCCCTTGGAGTATCCACTTTTCTACTAAACTTCTTTCCTCGTCAGTCATAGTTCCGACCTGTGGCATATCTTTTATCACAACCACTCTATTATTTAAGGTATCTAGCCTTGTTACAATCGCCGAGTAATCTAATACATTTAGTAAACCACTATTTTCGTTATGGCAGAGTGCACACTTCATTTCAAATAATGGAAGTATTACTTCAGTAAATGAAATTAACTCAGGAGTTGGTGGTTCTTCTGGCACAGGTGGTTCTTCAGGCATTAGAGGCTCTTCGTTCATGCCGCCCTCTAGGCCGCCGTCTTCAACCCACCTTGCAATAATATCTCTTTCTTCATCAGTCATTGCACTACCTCTAGGCATGTCTTTAACAATAACTACTCTATTATTAATCGCTTCTATTTTTGAAAGGGCTGTTTCGTAATCTAAGACATTAAATAAATTACTTTCTGAATTGTGGCACTGAGAGCACTTTTGGACTAGTAAAGGTCGGATGTCAGTAAATGTAATGAACTCCTTATCTTTAATTCCTTGAGTAGTATCAAGCCCTGTTGAGTTATGTTTTGCTTCTCCACAACTAACCAAAAGTATGGCTGTTAAGAATATAAGTATCTTATTTAGTTCCATAATCATATCTCCCAATATGATTATCTTCTGTTTTATGGTATAAATTAATATACATATCGGAATATCAGATATTCTAAGTGGGAATACCAGTGATAATAAAGCCTGATTACTTAAAGTTTTTAACTATTTATGAGGAGAAAAGCCTCTCAAAGGCGGCTGTAAAACTTGACGTTTATCAGGCTGCCTTATCAAAAACTCTAAAAAAAATTGAAGCTGATTTAAGTTATAATCTGTTTATTCGTACAAACCGAGGGATATTACCCACGGAACAAGGGCATAAATTATATTCATTTTTAAAGAATCAAGTAAATAGCTGGAATAACTTTTCAGGTGATATCAAATTTAAAGATACAATTACTGGTATAATTCGTTTTGGTGGACATCCAATTATATTAAATCAATTTGATAATGTTTTTGCAGACCTTATTATAAAATATCCCGAAGCCATACCCAACTTTAGTTTTTCAAGATCAGCAGAAGTTACCCGTCAGGTTTTAAATTTTAAATTAGAATTTGGCCTTGTTGTTAATCCAATAGTTTTTAATGATTTAATTTTGAAGCCACTGACATCAGATGAAATTGCTTTATTCTCATTAAACACTTCTTTTAACTCTAAAGTTATAATCTATAATCCAGAATTAATTAGCGAGTCAGAGTTAAGTAAAAAAACTAGCAAAAAAATAAAGCTACTACCTATCGCAAACCTCTCTCTCTCTATATCACTGGCTAAAAAACTCAACTGCCCGCTCTTAATACCTAAATCCATAGCTCACAGCTATGGGTTTAGTCATAAAACTAGTACTTCTTTTAACAGTAGTAAAATTTATTTAATTTATCGACAAGAGCAAAAATTTATTTTCAACACGACCTTATTAACAGAGCTATTCTAAAGCTAAATTGCTTCTGCCAACTTAACAGCCTCGTCTATATTTAGATGTATCGCATTTTTGGTAAGCCCCTCTAACATTTTATCTTTTGTTCCTGAGTCTACTAATATTTTTTTAACCTCTTGCGGAGATAAGCTAGAATCAATACTTAGGATTTCAGCAGCAGCTCCAGCAACAATTGGTGCAGCCATAGATGTGCCATTCATCTCTGTGTAGTAGATATCTAGGTTATTAACTATCGCTACCGATGATAATCTATCATTTGAATCTCCTCCCGGAGCAACAATATCTACTACAGAGCCAAAGTTAGAGTAAGTTGTTAGTGGCTTGGCACTTTTACTGCTGGCTGAAACTACAATCATATTATCAAGCCCTAAACTCGCCGGGTAGATTGGCTGTCGATCTAGGTTCAAACCAAAACCAAAAACTGGGTGACCATTACCTGAGGCTATAACAAGAATTACGTCATTATCATTTGCGTACTCGTATGCAGAAACTTCAGCCATAGTTGGCTCCCCATAGCCCCCTAAAGACAAGTTAATAATTTTAGCCCCCTGATCAACAGCATAAAGAACTGCTCCAGCCAGGCTGGCAGAATCAACACCAGAGCCACTTCCAACTTTAATTGGCAATATTAAAGCGTTGCTCGTCACTCCTGACTCTAAGCCGGCAATTAAACCTGAAACATGTGAACCGTGACCCATATCATCCATTGGATTAGAGTCTTGACTAAAGAAATCAAACCCTGAGTAATCATCAACAAAACCATTACCGTCATCATCTATATCATTTCCTGGTATTTCATTTTCATTTCTAAACATAATTTCATTTAGCCCAGGGTGATTATAATTCGCGCCAGTATCAATAACAGCAACGATAACTTTGTCTGATCTCTCTGTTTTACCCTCTAACAGCCCAGCCTCTTCTAGGTGATGGGTATCTAAATTACTTGGTAAGCTTTCAGATGCCTCATCAAGTATTGGATCATTTGAAGTGACCCAATGTAAGTAGGGTGATATTCCACATGCGTTATTTTTATCTTTAACAATTACACTAATTTGATACTGCCCAACTCCAGTTAACTTCAAGTTAAACTCTTTTCCTTCGTATAAATATTTTTCATATCTGGACAGACCCACATTTGATAATACCCAATAGTACTGAGTCTCAGGTCCAAGTACTCCATCAAGTTGCACAACCTCTAGCTCTAAAGGTTCACCCATATTACTTGTTGTTAATTCTGATATAGGGTCCTTAATTATATTTTCACTTTTGTTTTTTACTAATAGAGATAAAGTTTCCCCATCTGTACAGCCGCCAATGAACGCCTCAAGTTTTTCTTGATCATTAGCAGGCTCATTGTCTACTTCCGAGAACATATACTTTGCTTCCATTTGATTTTTTTCAATCGCCGATCCTGGAAACGCCGCCTTAATATCTTTTTCAGAGCCGTATACTTCTGCTAATTTATGTTTTTCGTTTATAATTCTATATTGTAAGCCTGAGTCTTGAATTTCACTTTTTGATGAACCTGAAACAATAAATCCCAAATCTTTTTTTGAACTTGGTGCCTTAGTAATTTCTTTATTAGCAGTACATGCCGCCATAGAAACTGATATTAAAATTAGATTTAAAATACTTAAAGTATTTATCTTCATGCTTCCCCCCCCGCCAACCCCATTGACAATCACAACTTGCGCTATTTACTTGTATTTAACAATTTAGGTATTATTTTCATACCAATAAGAATAACTTATGGAGGTTTTTTTCTTTTCAATATCAAGGAGTTAAAGATATTTGCTAATATCTTAATAATTCTTACAAATTAAACTATTGTAAATTAAACAGCTAAAAGTAGCTTAAATTAAGTTTAATCTGTCTGTTCAAGGCTCGACTCTTCTTCAGCATCTCTTCTTCCTCCAAAGGTTTTTACTAATACAATTGATAGTTCGTATAATAAACATAAAGGGACTAGCATTGCGAACATACTAATAACATCGGGAGGAGTTATTAATGCCGATAATGCGGCTAAAATAACAATTGCATACCTTCTTTTAGCGGCTAAAAAGTGATGATCAATAACGCCTAAAATACCTAGAATAGTAAGTATTAAAGGCATTTCAAAAGCGGCGCCAAAAACTAAAGTGGTCGTGGTAAAAAACGATAAGTATTCACTTATTGTGATCATCGGCGAGTCTGTACCTCCGCCAAAGTTCATTAGAAAATCAAAGGCCATTGGGTAAACAACGAAATATACAAAAGAAACACCCAATAGAAACAAAAAAGAGCCACTAAAAATAAATGCTACACCATACTTTTTTTCTTTTTCATATAGGCCTGGAGCGATAAACAACCAAACTTGGTAAATCCAGTATGGGCAGCTTATAATTACTGATGCTAGCAATGAAACTTTTATATGGGCTAAAAATTTATCCATTGGAGCAGTAAATATTAAGCCCCCCTCTTTTAAAAAAGGAGCTATCGGCTGCCTAATAATATTAAATAATTGTTCACTGAATACCCAGCAAATTGCAAAGCCTATTACAATTCCTATAACAGACCTTAGTAAACATTTCCTAAGGTCACTTAAGTGCTCAACTAATGTTTGTGGTGCTTCTTCTTCAGTACTCATCTTTTAAGACCTGTCTTCGTCATCTTCAGTAAGCAATGACATTTGTCCATCATCATCAATATCACTTTCTACATTCTCATTACCGATATTGTGATAGTCTTCCTCAACATCTCCAACATCATTGCTTATATCATTAATATACTCATCGACTTTAGATGTCGCATCAGTTTTTACTTGCGCAATAGTGCCGGTTATATCTTTTGTTGCGCGCTTCAGTTCGTTTAAAGTTCTAGCAACAACTTTTGCGACCTCTGGTAATTGTTTCGGGCCAATAACTAATAATGCCAAACCACCTAAAGCTAATAATTCTGGAAAACCTAAATTAAACATGCCCTAGAATAGCTTGAATAGATTAATAAATCTATATATTTATAGAACTTGGGTCGTTAGGCCATAATTAGCTTCGAGAAATGACAGTTTTTCCAAAGGTCGGGTCTATTAATCCAAAATCTCTGGATAAAATTTAAATAAATATTCTCTCCATATCTGTGAGCATCGTGTCGCGCTTCGCGTATCTGTTAGCCTGAATAAGCGACAGCTTATGTTAGGGCGAGATATTGAAGGCTTAGAGTGTAGCTGCCAAGCGAAACGGAAAGACTATTAGCGCTCACCTGAAAGGTGATGAAGCGCAAAGACGCGATGCTGCCGCAAGCGCGCTTACAGATATGGAGAGAATATTTATTTAAATTTTATCCAGAGATTTTGGATTGAGGGAACTCTAATGTGTATCGCTCAAACATAGGCTGACGTAATTTTAAGCTAACTACTGTTTACTCGAATTTTTCTTTGGAATATTTAGCATGCCTAGCTCTAGTAATTGGTCTTTGGCTAAGTCCGAATCAATTAAAAGATATTTATCATATAGGCGCAGAACATCTGTAGACTCTTGTATAGAGCACTTCTGGCTAATAAGTGTTAAGACATCAACAAAATCAAGAAAATTTTCAGAGATATCTTTATAGACTTTTGATTGTAAATCCATATTAGTTGAATCAGATAAAACTGAAAATGCTGTTTCGCCCATTTCAATGTAGTAATCAACATCAATTATTTTCCGCTTAAATGAGTCGCCAAAAAAACCACTTACATATAAGCTGGTATCTCCTAACCTTTTTAATAAGTTAAGCTTTAGCTTGTCTTCAGCATTAACTGCCGTAAGGTAGAGCTCCGCTAAACAAAAATTTTCTTTCTTACCATCAGGTTTTTTTTCAATATATAAGTTTTCAGTTCTAACAAAACTATTTAATAAGTTTACTAGGTATTCTTGCACTTGAGGCTTTGTTTCAATTTTTCTCTCATTGCACGCTTTACCAATTAGTTCAGAAAAATATAATTTAGAATCTAGAATTATCTCGCTGGCTGTTGACATATATACTCCTGAATAATTTTTAAATAAAACTATTACTGATTACAGTATATCAAACTATCGGCAGATTATAAAAAAAACACTAGACTGATGGGCTGCTTTTAGTCCATTTGTCTCAACTTACTACAGTGCCAAAATTTCTTCTTATGGCAGCTAAAAAAATTTATTTTACCATGGCTTAATAGAGCCAACAGCACTGTATACTTTTGGTTTATTAAATATTTCTCTAGCAAGCCTCATAATGTCTTTTGCTGTTACTGACTGAATATAGTCTTGATACTTAAAAACTTCCTCATAAGAAACCCCATAAATGTCATTAAATATTATCGAAGAAGTAAAGGCTGAGTTTTTTTGAAGCTCTATATGATACTTACCTATAATGTACTGCTTTGCTCGTCTAATTTCATCTTCATCAACCTTATCAGTACAAAGCTTTTGAAATTCAATATCTAGCATATTTAGAGCTTTTTTTGACTTCTCGGGAGAACAAGCTATATAGGCTCCAAGAAACCCACCATCAATGCCATCCATTCTCATGGGAGATAGAGAATAAGCCATTGAGTTTTTATCCCTCAGCTCTAAAAATAATCTACCCCCTTGGCCAGCTAATATTGCCTGAATAACATCTAACGTATAACGCTTTGGATCTGACATTTTTAATGACTCTTGCCCAACTAATAAGTGAGTTTGTTCTTTTTCTGATTTTTTAAAGAAATACTTATCTTTCTTGATCTTATTAGTAAGTTTTGGCTTTAGACGATTTTCTTTAGATTTTATTTTAGGAAACCTCTCTTCTAGCTGCTTAACAACCTTATCAACCCCTTTTAAGTCACCGGATAAACAAAATGACACTCTATTTGAGGATAAAATAGTATTATAAAAATTATTTACATCCTCAGCGTTAATTTTTTCTAGTGACTTAATTGTTCCCTGATTACTTTTTCCATACGAGTGCCCCTCGAACATATTATGCATAAATCCCTTAATGCATTCTTGGGCTGGATTGTCAGACTGTTGTTTTAAAGATTGATGTATGAATAACTTCTCTCTTTCAACCATTTTATCGCTAAACTTTGGTTCAAGGATCGTATCGATATATACATCAAAAACTTCCGGCAGGTATGGGGTCAGTGTAGTCATCGACATCCCATTAGTATTTTTACCAGAGAATGAGGATATACCAGAAGACCTCAATTCGGTAAATTTTGACATTTCTTTTTCTGATAAGTTTTTGTTTTCATTGGCCCAGCAGTTTGTTGTTAGCTCCGACAGCCCTCCCAAGCCACTTGGCTCGTATCTTAAACCTGCTAAAAACGCCACCCTTGCATTAACAACAGGTATCTCGCTACTTAAGCGGGTAAATACTCGAATACCATTGGATAAAACATAATTATCCATTTTAATTTTAGAGTTCTTCTTCAAGCCTCCGATACGCTTACTCTGCTTAATATCTTGATAAATGCTCGCTTTTGGTAACTTCAACTTATCAAAGTGCTTTCTGTATTTAGAGGTCCAATTTCTTGCTATTTTTTTAGCAATGCCTTCATCTTCCTCACTAAAAATCGTTAAATTTAACTTCTCTGGAGTTAAATATTTTTTAAACGATTTAAAAATATCTTTTTGCTCTAGTGATTTAATTTTTTCTAAGTAAACTCCACTATAATCTGGATCTAAAAAATTATATTCATAGTAACCAATTTTTTTAGAAATACCATCTACAGTTTCATATGTAAAAACCTCATCGCTCTCTAAGCTTGCTCGTGATATTTGCATTAAATCATCATCAATTGGCTTATCGAAAAATTCATTAATACAAGCCAGTAGTCTTCCCATAGCTTTTTCAATATTTTCTTTATCAACAGATAGGGTTATATTAAAAAAACCTTTGTCTTTCGTTGCAAATAGTGACGAGTAAGCATACCTAACTACAGCCTCTTCTAGTCGTAATTTTTGGTTTAACATTGAAGACTCATTTTGGCCCAACACCATGGCTAACATATCGAGGGCAGCAATATCCTTGTGTGTAATTTTAGGAATAGGCCATGAAAAATGAACTACATTTTGCTTAAATGTTGATTGTACCACTTTTGTTCTTGTTGTTTTTTGTGGGGGCTCAATATTTCTTTTTACCTTAACAAGCTTTCTATCTGAAATATCTTTATAATATTTATTAACTAACTTTTTTGCTTCCTTTAACTCAAAGTCTCCAGTAACAACCAAAAACATATTTTTTGGCACATACCTTCTGTCATAATAGTCTTTAATTGTATCTACTGACACTTCGGCAATATTTTTTTCATAACCAATAACAGGAATCCCATAGGGGTGCTTTTTATACATTGTCGAGAATAGAAGCCTTGATGACTGCCTGCCTGGGTTATCCATGGACCTCTTAATTTCCTCAATAACCACTTCTCTTTCGTTATTAACTTCTATGGGGTCGAAAGTAGGGTACCCAAGCATTTCTGAGATTACTTCCAGTCCAATATCAAGTTGATCTTTATACATAGTTACATGGAATACGGTCTCATCAAATGAGGTATACGCATTAAGTTGACCACCAGAGCCTTCAATTTTTTTAGCGGCATCGCCCACACCTAAGTTTTTACTTCCCTTAAATACTAAATGTTCAATAAAGTGACTCAGGCCCTCTTCACCCTTTTTCTCGTCAGCACTACCTGTCTTCACCCACATTCGAACTGAGACTACTGGTGCCTTCTTGGATTTAAAAAAGAAAACGTCTAAACCATTTTTTAATTGCATTTTTTTAAGCATAAAATAGAACCTCTTTATGAGCTTTGGTGTTTATTTTCACATTCCATACTGCCTTCAAAGGTGTCACTATTGTGATTTTGCCACATATGAAATTGACAGTATTCTTGAGCCTTCTAAATATATCGAGCTTTTAAAAAAAGAAATGAAACTGAGACACACCTCAATTCCATTTAAATCTATCGACTCAATATATTTTGGTGGTGGAACACCGAGTTTATTAGAACCTAAATATATTGTATCTCTTATAAGAGAGCTTGCCAATTTAGGTTTTAATTTTAAACCTAATATTGAAATAACAATGGAAATAAACCCCGGCACTACCTTTAACGCCAATCTTGAACACTACGTAATGGGCGGTGTAAACCGGTATAGTGTCGGCGCTCAAAGCTTTAGTGATGAGCATCTTGATAACTGTGGGCGCAAACATAAGGCCTCAGACACCTGCCAGACCTTAGACCTATTGAGCAAAAATAACTTAAATTTTTCACTTGATATATTGTTTGCACTGCCTAACCAGACTCTTACTGAGCTCACCTATGATGTCGATAAGGCACTGTCATTTAAGCCTAAACACATAAGCGCCTATTGCTTAACCGTACCTGGTACACATAAAATGGCTGCAAACAGGCCCGTTGATCAAGTTCAAGTTGATATGTTTAACCTTATCGAAAACAAATTGAATAATTCTAATTTAAAAAAATATGAAATTTCTAATTTTTCCCTACCTAAATATGAATCCACTCACAATATGATTTATTGGACTGATCAACCCTATTGGGGAATTGGGCTCAGCGCACACTCCTATTTTCCATGTAATAATTTAAGATTCTGGAACCCTAAATCAATTGGCGAGTATAATAGCCTGATCAGCGACACTGATGACTCTTTGTTTGAGCTTAAAAATATTAATAAGCACTTAAATAAAAATAATTATGAGTTTTTACAAGTTCATGAAGTAATGACTGATTTTTGTCATATTCACTTAAGAACCTTAAGTGGTTTGCATAAAGAGGCGCTGCGTAAACGTTTTGCACCTAAACAAAATACTTTAATTAGCCACCGTTTATTTGATTTAGAGGAACAGGGGCTAATTAATCAATCTGAAGAGGCTTGGTTTTTATCTAAGCAAGGACTTCTGGTCTCAAATCTAGTTTTTGATCGCTTATATTTTTCCTCTTCTGATTTAAGCGCTTGGGGATGACTTTTCAGCTTTATAAATATATAAAATGATGACTGTTTATTATTATCTGTGAACTGGAGATTATTACTTTGGGTAATGAAAAAGACAAAAAAATTGATGATGTTGAAGCCCCGATTGAGGAGCCTACTATTGTTGACCCTCTTGCGGCATTAGAGGAGCAGAACTCTAAATTAAAAAATGAGTACCTTTATCTTAGAGCTGAGTTTGATAACTTTCGAAAAAATTCTATAAAAGAACGCTCTGACTTAATTAAGTACGGCCCTGAAAGGCTCGCCTCTGGCTTGCTTGAAGTTTTAGATATTTTTGAAAAAGCAATGAGCACTGAAATTAACAAAGATAACCTTGATAGTTTTATTGAGGGAATTAATATGACCTCAAAAGAACTTAACTCTACTCTTGAAAGGTTTGGAGTTATTGCTGTTCCATCTTTAGGCGAAGCTTTTGACCCCAATATTCATGAAGCTCTTGGCAGTGAAGTAAGTGAAACTTTGCCTCCTGGCCATATTACTCAGGTTTTTAAAAAGCCTTACCGATTTCATGATAAAATTTTAAGACACGGACAAGTTATTATATCTAAGGCTGCAGAAAGTATTGCAAGTGAAAACTCCAAAAACGAAGAAGAGGATGATGATGAAAATATTGGGTTTGAGTAAAGAAAATTATATATTCAAAATTACCCTCACTTTACTAATAGGCTTTTTAGTTTCCACAACTCTTACTAACTGTGCTAGTTCATCTAAAAAAAGGGCTCCTATAACTGCAAACCAAAATGATATTCTGGCATATAAGCAAGCCAAGTCTTTCCTTGAGCGCGGGCAAGCTAAAAAAGGCTTAATTATTCTACAAAGGCTCTCCACTAAGCAGCCAATTAATGATGTCACAGATGACGCTTATTTTTTAATGGCCAATTATTATTTCTCAAAAAAAAATTATGTAAGTGCTTATCGTAACTATTTACCGATCATAAAATCTGAATTTTACAGCCCCAAAGAGTCCAAAGCATATTTACAATCTGCTTATTGTTTAAAATATAATGGGCAGCCTGATGAGGCTCTCAGCTTAATTAATACAGGGCTATCTCGAGCAGAAATGGATATGCCGACCAAAATAAAATCTTATGAGTTTAAAGCACAACTTGAAGAGAAAAATGGTGATCATTTTTCTTCTGCTAAGTCTTTGGCTTTTTTGGCGCAAAACCATCCCAATCAAAATATTAAAGCTCAGTCTTTAACCAAAGCAAAAGCAAAAATTGAGACTAAAATTCCCGGACAAAACTTAAAAAGTCTGGCTGAAGACAGAAGCCTACCAAGTGAAATTATTGCCGTTTCTAACTACAAATATGGTGAACACTTATACAATAGCGGGGACAAAGACGGCGCTTTTAAATATTTTAACAATGTTGTGACATCAGCGCCTACATCAGATTATGCCACTAAAGCTAAAACTTTGTTCTCTAATTTAAAGGCCTCTACAGTCACGGACCCTTATTCTATCGGGGTAATTCTTCCACTCACAGGAAGGCATCGTCATATTGGGCAAAAAACCCTTAAAGGTATTCAACTTGCCCTTGGAGTTTTTGGTGATACGCCTTCAAACTTTAAACTTTCCGTTTTTGATAGCCAATCAGACCCAGATGTAGCTTCACAAGGTGTTGAAAAGCTTGTTAAAGAAGATCATGTCATCGCCATAATTGGTGGATTACTAAGTAGAACCTCTCAGGTTATTGCCAATCTATCAAACCAATATCAGGTACCGAACATAAGCCTTTCTCAAAAATCTAAGTTAACTGATATCGGTGATTTTATTTTTAGAAACGCAATCACTGGCGAGCTTCAAATTAGAACACTTGTTAAAACTGCGATGGAGAAAAAGGGAATTAAAACTTTTGCTATTCTTTATCCTAATGACAATTACGGGACTGAATACGCTAATATATTTTGGAGTGAAGTTCGTGCGCGTGGCGGCCAAGTCACTTCAGCCCAAAGTTATAAACCCAAAGAAACCGACTTTAAAAGTCACATTAAAAAATTAGTGGGGACCTATTACCTTGAAGATCGCCAGAGCGAGTATCGTCATCACTTAAACAAATGGTATTCAAAAAATAAAGGGCGAAGGAAAAGTCCGCCAGATGATTTACTACCACCCATCGTAGACTTTCAGGCACTTTTTATACCCGATAGCCCAAAAGCGCTCGGCCAAATTGCCCCTATGTTAAATTACTATAATGTTGAGGGGGTCACCTTACTCGGTACTAATATTTGGAACCAGCCTAGTTTAATTAAGCGTGGACAAAAGTACGTTGAAGGCGCCTTATTTGTTGAGGACTTATCTGTATTTAATAGTGCTTATAAAAATACTAAGTTCTATGAGCAGTTTAAAAAAACTTTTGAAGAAGAGCCTAACACTTTTTCAGCTCAAGCATTCGATACGGCAAAGTTACTTACAACTATCATCGAAAATGGCGAGCGTAGCCGTATAGATGTCCGCAGGCGCCTTGCAGGACTAAGGTCTTTTACTGGTGCAAAAGGAAAAATCCTTATTAATAATCGCAGAGAAATGGTTAGCCCACTAATTGGTTTAACTGTTAAAGACCGAGAAATTATAAGTATCGAATAACAAACGCCTGTTTACCTATTAGCTTTTGTTTGTACACCCATTTAAATTTTTAATTAGCCGCAATTGGGTTTTATATAGTCTGACTTATAACCCATTTACTGGGCCTAGACCTAAGTTTTGATACTTATAGTAAGTAATAATCAAGTCATGTCTATTTAACTTTTATTCGACAACTTCAAGGAGGAGGTTATATGAGTAATGAGATCGACCAAATTACAGTGGCAAAATGTAAGGAAAAATTATTGCGCTCAAGGGAAGAGGCTATTGAACAAATTGTGAATCTAAAATCACAAATTCGAGAAACACAGCATAAAGGTGATGAAATTGATCAAACCAATAATCAGCTCGATGAAATGCGAATTCTTACACAGCAAACTCGCTTAAAAAAACTATTAATTGATATTGATATTGCTTTGAATAAAATTATTTCCGGTTCTTACGGAATATGTGAACAAACCGAAGAAAGTATTAGCTCTGCAAGACTTTTGGCCCTACCCTGGACTAGACTAAGTATAGAGGGAGCTGAGGTAAATGACCGATTACGCAAAAGGTTTAAGCACCAAAGCCAATCCTAAAGTTTATATCTTACTTAAAATCAGTAAAACCTTTAAAGGTATTAAGTAAAACTCCGAACAGTTAATTATAGAAATACAGTTGAGTCTGCGGAGGGCTATTTAATGACCAGTGATAATCAAGATAAAAAGTTTCCTGACAACATCCCTATGTTACCAGTTAGAGATATTGTTGTTTTTCCATATATGATCTTACCGCTTTATGTTGGCCGAGAGAGTTCGATTAAAGCCGTTGAAGAGGCGCTATCTAAAGATCGAATGATTTTTCTAGCCTCCCAAAAGGAAGTGACTGAAGAAAATCCAAACTTCGATTCAATTCATAAAACTGGTACTGTTGCCATGATTATGCGAATGAGAAAGTTGTCAGACGGTCGAATTAAAATTCTAATTCAAGGTATGTCAAAAGCTAAAATTAATGAGCTCAGTCAAACCGAGCCTTACTTTGAAGCGAAAATTGAAAAAATTGAAACAAATGAAAATAAATACGAGGCTGATGAGTTAGAACCTGTTATCCGTACTGTTAAAGATAAATTAGAAAAAATTATTGCTCTTGGCAAACTTATTTCTCCAGATATTTTATTAGTACTAGAAGATGTAAAAGAGCCAGGCAGGCTTGCAGACTTAATCACTGGTAATTTAAATTTAAAAATTGAAGACTCTCAAAAAGTACTTGAGTCAAATGATGCCAAAGAAAGACTTTTATTAGTCGATGAAATTTTAACTGCAGAACTTGAAGTTCTTGAAATGCAGACTAAGATTAAAAACACTGCCAAAGACGAAATGTCTAAAACTCAACGCGAATATTTTTTACGTGAACAAATGAGAGCTATTAAAAATGAGCTTGGAGAAAATGACTCTAAATCAGAAGAAAATGATGAGCTTAGAAAACAATTAATTAATGCTGGGATGCCTGCAGACGTTGAGGCTGAGGCCATTAAACAACTTAACAGACTTGAACGAATGCATCCGGACGCTAGTGAAGCCTCAATGGTTCGCACATATCTTGATTGGATGATTGCACTCCCATGGAATGTTAGCACTGAAGATGTATTAGACTTAAAAAAATCAAAAGAAATTCTTGATGAAGATCATTATGATTTAGAAAAAGCTAAAGATAGAATTTTAGAATTCTTAGCTGTTAGAAAATTAAATAAAAACAACTTGTCTGGGCCAATTTTATGTTTTGCAGGGCCTCCAGGTGTTGGTAAAACATCTTTAGGTAAAAGTATTGCACGCTCTATGGGTAGAAAATATTTCAGAGTATCCTTAGGTGGTGTAAAAGACGAAGCAGAAATCAGAGGGCACAGAAGAACTTATGTTGGGGCTATGCCAGGAAAAATTGTTCAAGCACTTAAACAAGTTGGTTCTAATAACGCTGTAATTGTACTTGATGAAATTGATAAGCTTGGTTCGGACTTTAGAGGTGACCCAAGTGCTGCAATGTTAGAGGTTTTAGATCCAGAACAAAACTCTACATTCAGAGATAACTATTTAAATGTTGATTTTGATTTAAGTAATGTTTTGTTTTTAGCAACTGCCAATGTTTTAGATAATATTCCGGCTGCACTTCGCGATAGAATGGAAATTATCCATATCTCTGGATACACTGAAAATGATAAAGCAATCATCGCCAAAAAACACTTAGTTAAAGGGCAAATTAAAGATAACGGGTTAAGCGAAGAGCAAATTTCTTTTACCGATGAAGGCCTTAGTTATTTAATTTCTCACTATACTAGAGAGGCAGGTCTTAGAAACCTAAAGCGCGTTATTGGCTCTGTATGTAGAAAAGTCGCCAAGAATGTTGTTATGGGCTTAGGAACTAAATATAAGGTTACAAAAGATACAGTGACTGAATTACTTGGCGCACCTCACTACTTAAAAGAAGAGGCTCTTAAGGAAAATCAAGTCGGAATAACTACAGGCCTTGCCTGGACTCAAGCTGGTGGACAAATATTATATGTTGAAGCTATAAAAATGAAAGGTAAAGGTGGGTTGATTCTTACTGGCCAGCTTGGAGACGTAATGAAAGAGTCGGCAAGAGCGGCTATGTCTTATGCAAAAGCAAACGCAGAGGGTTTAGGTATTGATCATGAATGGTTTAATGAAAATGAAGTACATATTCATTTACCTGCTGGTGCAATTCCTAAAGATGGACCATCTGCTGGAGTAACAATGTCTACATCCTTAATTAGCCTTATGACTGATACGCCAATTAGAAAAGATGTTTGTATGACTGGTGAAGTAACTTTAACTGGACGTGTTCTACCTGTGGGCGGAATAAAAGAAAAGGTTCTTGCAGCTTTAAGTCACGGCATAAAGACAGTTATTGTTCCTATTTCAAACAAAAAAGACGTGGACGAAATCCCAACTCACTTTAAAGACGGTATGAATTTTGTTTTTGTTGAAAATATAGATGAAGTTATTGCAGTAGCATTTGATAAAGCGGCTAAAGTAAAAACTAAAAAATCTGGAACAGGCAAAAAAGGTAGCAAAAAGAAAGATATTGCAGCCGCTGCCTAAGAAAAAATTGTTTATAAATTAGTAATGAGCCTAAAGTAGAAATACTTTAGGCTTTTATTATTTACAGGTATATGCAATACCCGTTACAGACGTACCTGTTTCTGAAAATTGCTCTATTTTAATGTAAGTAGCCCCTTTTGAGGCTGCTGTTACTTTCAAGTCAGACAAGGCATCTTCTTTAGTTTCCATAGAGGTCATTGTTGTTCCTCTTAAAAGACCAATTTTTTCACAGTTTCCCATTGGAATTTTACGGCCGACCTCAATGTCATTGCCTGTTTGTATAATCGGCTGAGAGCTGCATGCGCAAATTGTAAGTATTAGTATAATTAAACTATAGGTCTTCATCTAACCAATCACTTGCAAGCTCTAAGTTAGGTGTTGGTACATACTCAAGCTCAATAGGTTGTGGGTGAATTTCTTCTACAGTGTTAGTCGTAGGTTGCTTTTTATTAGATAAGTTTTTTTCTAAATGTTCACATCGACCTTCCAAAGCTTTGGCAAGCATTCTTAGGTCCGTCATTTCATCTTTTAACAAGATAATCTGCTCTTCCTTTTCTTTTAAAATTAAAGTGTAGGCATTTTTAAGTTCTTTTAGTAGAAACTCAACATTTGGTGAAACTACTGTATTCGCATTATCCTTTTGGGGTTTTACTTTTTGCTCAAAGCTTAAACTAGAAGCTTCAAGATCAAGACCGAGGTAGTTGTGTGGGGGGGCAACCGCAGTCTCTTTGGGGGAAGATCGGTGAGGAGTCAATTCACCAAACGTATTTACTATATGGTCCTTTAAAGGAGCGTTTTTCAAATAATACTTACCATCCTCGTAAATATTCTCTGCTTTCTTAGATTTTATTCTTCGTCGCAAAGTAGATACACTAACTTTGTATTTACTTGAATATTCAGCTAAGGATAACCAGTTATTATTTTGCACTTAAACTCCCTTTAAATGACTAAGCATAAGTTAGCATAGCCACAAACTTTGTAAAGTGAATAGGCTAAACTCTAGACTCAAGGCCTAATCAAATCGGTTAATCACCTACATAATATGGCTTTTCGTCTAGTTTACAATTTGAAATTCAGCTCCATCTGAACTTATTTTGACTATGCGCGCATATATAAATCTGAGTGTTCAAAGTGACTATTTACAGCAAAATACTCTTAATCTTGGATGGCTACTCTTCATAGTAAGCGAGCATATAAAGACTGAGTATGCTACTACCCATACAGGCTTTCAAACTGCTCTGACTAGCCAGGCCACTAATATTTACCATATATTTCAATACTTTAGGGGTGAGCAGGCACCTTGGTCTAATTACACTACCCATCACCATGAACACTTGTCCAACTCACTATCTTCTCTATATAATTATCTAATGAACTTAAGTGATTATAAATCGCCAGCTCTTTGCCTTAGCGGCGGTGGTATTAAAGCAGCAGCATTTCATATTGGAGTTTGTTTAGCCCTAAAAGAGCTCGGGTTTTCATTTGCTGGTGGATCAAAGTCATATGTAAAAAATAATTTTAATAATGATAACTCACTTACATTCAAGACTTATGTCGGGTCTAGTGCCGGCTCAGTTGTTTGTAGCTTTCTCGCTGCTGGCTATAGTATAGAATCAATTATTGAAGCCTTCACTCAAGGCAATGGTATCGATGGCTTTAAAAACAGTGACAAAAGTAACGAAAAATCCAACTTGAAGCCTCTTTCCTATAAAGACCTCTTTGCTGTTAATATTAACGCCTCACCTGTTAAAATATTATCTAATATCTTTAGAAAAACCATTAATATGAAGGGTGGATTTGAGGTTATGCTTAAAAAGAACCTCAAATACAATGGTTTCTTCTCAACATCTAATCTTGAGAAGTATTTAAGAGAAAACGTTTACCCCAACTCTAACAACTTTAAAGATCTTGGTGTCGCCTTATTTATTATTGCTACACAATTGAATCATTCAAGAAAAGCAATATTTGGACCTTATGATGAGACCCTCAAGAATAAGACCGAAAAGTATGCAAACTACGCTACGATTAGTCAGGCTGTGGCTGCCTCTACAAGCTTACCACCTGTTTTTTCACCTTATGGAATTACTAATCAAAAAGGAAAAGAAATTCAATTTTTTGATGGCGAAATTAGGGATACCCTCTCAACTCATGTTGCCTCAGACAACGGGTCCGACCTAATTATAGCGTCATACTCAATTCAGCCTTACCACTATAATGAAGAGGTTGGCTCATTACACGAGTACGGGATACCTGTAATTATAAATCAGGCGCTTTACCAGGTTGTTCAACAAAAAATTGATTCACACCGTAAACACCGAAAAAACATTAAAGAAGTTATAAGCTCTGTTGAAGGCTATCTAAAACAAACTAATTTAGAAAAAGAGCATCGAAATAAGCTTATTGATATTATTGTTAAAAAAACCAAGTATCAGAAAAATGTTGAATATGTATATATTCATCCAAGCCCACATGATAACGAGATGTTTTTCTCAGATCATTTTAGCTTAAACCCAGATATTTTAAACTCAATCGTTAAAACTGGATTTAAATCTGCCATGAATAAGCTTCGCCATTATAATGTTTAAATATTATCAATAGTTCTTTTCTTTAAAATAAAACCATTACGGACCTTAATACATACATATAAAGTTTGTCCGCAAAAACACCAAAGATTACTAAAAACGATGCAAAAGAAAGAACTGACATTATTGTAAATCTTTTTTCTCTATAGTTGATTACCTCAGCCAATTCAGAAACATCTTTAGAGAAATACATATTTACTATTGGCCTTAAGTAATAAAATACACTTATTACTGAGCCTATTACTGCCCAAATACTTAGCCAGATGTACCCTTGTTTTAATGCTGCTGTAATAACAAAAAACTTTGAAAAGAAGCCCATTAGCGGCGGTATTCCAGCTAAACTAAGTAATGTAATTGTAAGGGCAGCAGAAAGCCACGGCTTAGAGTAGCCCATTCCTTTTAAGTCCGAAACATTAAGTAAGGTGCTGTGCCTTTTCTCTAAAATATTTATTACTCCAAAAGCAGCTAGTGACATAAATGCGTAAGCCACTAGATAAAATATCATTGATGCACCACCGGCCAGAGCATCACCGCCAACTCCTGCAGCCAGCAAGCCCAGCATTGCATAACCTGTATGTGCCACTCCAGAGTAAGCAAATATACGCTTCAAGTTATCTTGCATAATTGCGGCGAAGTTTCCAAAAAGTATTGTGAGAGCTGCCAGCCACTCTAATATATTAATAATAACAATGGTTCTGTCGCTTGTTAAAAAATTAGTTCCAAACCATCTTAATAAAGCATAAAAACTTACAATTTTTATACCTGTAGCCATAAACGTCGTTAATGGTGTCGGTGCTCCCTGATATACATCTGGTGCCCAAGAGAAAAATGGAAAAGCTGCAACCTTAAATAGTAGACCTAATGTTAACATTATAGAGCCTATAAGAAAGATTCGGCTTGTGCTTATAAGTTCGGCTGCGACAGCTCCAATTTGTCCTAAGTATGTTGAACCGACAGAACCATAAATAAAGGATATCCCATATAAAAAAATTGCTGAGGCCAAGCTACCAAGAATAAAGTATTTGAGCGCTGACTCTTTTGATAACTGCTCTTCATATGTCAGAGTAATGGCCATATATAAACATAAAGACATTACCTCAATTCCAATAAATAAAACTATAAGGTCGTTGGACATAATAACAACCAACATCCCCAGCGTAGAGTTCATTATTAAGAACACTAACTCTGAAAAAAGCCCCCTATCACTAAAAGAGCTCTCTTTGGCATATATAATAGATATTGCTGCAGAAATTAAAACTATTAACGAAGTAAACACCGCCGCTGAATCTAGTTTCAATGCTTGAGAAAATGCATAAGAGTTTGTTCTTTCCATGACTAGCATTAAACCAAACGCAACCATGATCCCTGTTAATGCATATAAAACAGAGCCCGCAAGATTTATTTCTTTGTTACCTCTAAATACCTTTAATAGTAACGGAGGTAGACTCCCTACAAACAAAGCTATTAAGGGCGATATTATAAATAAGTCTCTTAATCCAAAGTCAATTTCCATTACTTCACCGTCTCACTTTTAAATGCAATTATATTTTTATTTTCTATTTTTTTAGATTCTATTGAATAACTTAAAGTATAATTATCTTTATTATTTACTAAGTGCTCTAGGCTCACTTTACTCCAGTTAAGGAAGTGGTTTGGCAAAAGCCCCATCCAAAACACTAAAATAACTAATGGAGCCATGACTATGCACTCTCTTAATGTAATTTCTAGTTTACCTTTATACTTTTCAACTAACTCTCCATAAGTTCCAAAAAATACTCTTTTAACCATCCACAACATATATGTGGCCCCAAGGACAACACCCAATACTGCAACTCCTGCAAATATTTTATTAGCCCCAAATGCACCCATTAATATTAAAAACTCCCCAACAAAGCCATTCGTCATTGGCACTGCAATACTCGACATAGTAATAATCATAAATATTATAGTAAACCATGGCGCTGCCTTTGCTAGCCCACCATACTTGGAAATTTCTCTGTCATGAGTTCTTTCGTATATCATACCCACTAATAAAAACAGCGCTCCTGTACTTACACCATGATTTAGCATTTGGTATAAGCCACCAGTGACTCCATACAAATTTAACGAGAAAAGACCTAAAACTATATAGCCCATATGTGAAACAGAGGAGTAGGCAACTAACTTTTTAATATCTGGCTGAACCATTGCTACTAGTGCACCATAGATAATTCCAATTACAGCTAATAGCATTAGTAACCAGGCCCAGTAGGCAGTAGCCTCAGGGAACATTGGTAATACTAACCTTAAAAAACCATATGTACCCATTTTTAGCATTACACCAGCTAAAATAACTGAACCAGCAGTGGGTGCCTCGGTATGTGCATCTGGTAGCCAAGTATGAACTGGAAACATTGGGCACTTAATGGCAAATGCCAAGCAAAAGGCAAAGAATAACAGTGTTTGAGAGTTCAGTAATGTTCCACCAACAAATGGAATATCTAGTTTATAAAAGTCTATAAAGCTTGCACTCATCGCCCCTCCCTCTAAGGTGGTCGACATAACCATCAAAGTAATTATGGCTAAAAGCATAAAGACAGAACCAAACATCGTATAAATAAAGAATTTAACTGAGGCATATATCTTTCTTGGCCCGCCCCAGATACCAATTAAGAAATACATCGGAATAAGTGCTGCTTCAAAAAATACATAAAACAGTATCGCATCCATCGCCAAGAATGTTCCCAGCAAAGTCGTTTGCATTACCATCAAACTCACATAAAAAGTTTTTTGCGATTTCTCAACAGCCTTCCAACTGCCTAGAATTGTAATTGGCATTAAAAAAGTTGTTAAAAGCACAAGCCAAAAGGAAATTCCATCAATACCTACAAAATAATTAATACCAAATGACTTAACCCAACTAAACTTTTCAATAAGCTGTAGGTCTGCTGATCCTGGGTTAAAATCTCTAAATAATCTTAAACTTAAAATAAACTCTGCAACAGAAAAGGCTAAAGCCGTATATTTAACTTGTTTTTCTTTTGTAAAAAGAAGAACAACTGCAAAAAGCAGCGGAACAAAAATTAAAAGTGACAACACAAACATTTTAAGACCCCATCAATATTAATGATAAAATTAAAATTAAACCCAAAGACATATACATTGCATATCTCTGAATATTTCCATTTTGTAGATTTTTTATTCCGCGACCACAACCAACGGCAAAATCACTGGCCAAATAAGTTACCTTATCTATAAAGTTAACATCTATATATAGCCAAAGACCCTTACTCGCTTCAATTAGTGGGTTTATTAATTTAGATTGATAAAACTCATCTACATAATATTTATTTTCAACGGCCTTTGAAACTGGCCCAAGTGCACCTGATATCTTGCTCGGTATAGCTGACTTTTTTGCATAAAGTAAATAAGCAAGCCATGAAACAGTTATTATTAAACCCATTGTTAAGCCCATAATAATTAGTTCTTCTGCTTCTGTCGCTGGCCCTGTAAGTTCAATACTTTTACCAACTGGAGCCAACCAATACTTTAATACATTTGGTATATGACCTGGTAAAAACTGTGAAATCACATGGGGAATACCTATCCACCCACCTATAGTTGATAAAACACCAAGTACAATTAATGGAATTGTCATCGATTTTGGTGATTCATGTGGGTGCACATCTTTAGATACCCTACTTTCACCCCAAAAAGTTAATGCCATTAAACGAGTCATATAAAATGCGGTCATAACAGCAGTTATAGCGCCAATAGCCCACAGTACCTTGCTTCCAGCAGAGCTTGCATATGTATACCATAGAATTTCATCTTTACTAAAGAAGCCTGCCAACGGAGGTATTCCGATAATTGCAAGCCAGCCCAACAAGAATGTAAAATGAGTTATCGGCATATACTTTTTAAGGCCACCCATTTTTCTTATATCTTGCTCTTCATGCATAGCATGAATCACACTACCAGAGCCTAAGAACATTAACGCTTTGAAAAAGGCATGAGTCATTAGGTGAAACATTGCCGGCACAAAGGCGCCCACACCAACTGCCAAGAACATATAGCCAAGCTGCGAAACTGTAGAATATGCCAATATCTTTTTAATATCATTTTGAGTTATCGCAATTGTCGCCGCAAAAAATGCAGTTAATGCACCTATGATTGCAATCATCATCATCACATTCGGCGCCAGTATATACATACCGCTCAATCTAACTATTAAATAAATACCAGCTGTAACCATGGTTGCGGCATGTATTAAGGCTGACACTGGTGTTGGCCCGGCCATCGCATCTGGCAACCACACATAAAGTGGAATTTGTGCCGACTTTCCTGATGCGCCAATAAATAAAAACAAACAGGCTAAGGTGATGGGGCCTGACCAGCCGCTCTCTGCCGTTGCAGGTAACAGTGATGTTATGCTCGAGAATTCAATAGAACCAAAGTTTGTAAATACTAAGAATAATCCAATTAAAAATGCGGCATCACCTATTCTATTAGTAATAAACGCTTTCATACCGGCTGCTGCTTTTGCTTTGTCAGTAAACCAAAAACCAATGAGTAGATATGAACAAAGCCCCACGCCTTCCCAGCCAACAAAAAGCACTAATAAGTTATCTCCAAGCACGAGGAGTAACATATTAAAAATAAACAAGTTTAAAAAAGAGAAGTACTTCGATGGGCGCTCATCATGTGACATATACCCAATACTAAATAAATGAATTAGCGAGCCAACACCTGTTATTATTAAAATCATGATTGCGCTTATTGGATCAAGGAGAAAGCTAGCGTTTGCCGTAAAACTTCCTATATTTATCCAATCAAACAGATGAACTGTGATAGATCTCGCATCAGCATCAAGTCCTATTAATTTTGCAACCAATACAACTGATATTAAAAATGATGCTCCAACTGCAGCTGTACCAACTGCCCCTGCCAATTTATAATTTTTTGATCTGAACCTAATTCCATTAAATAAAAAGCCTACTAATGGAAAAATAAATAATAGAGAAATTAATACTGTATTGGACATTCTTTAACCCTTTAACTGCTCGAAGAAACTAATATTCACTTCTTTAAATCTTTTAAAAATTGTTACGGCAAGAGCCAAGCCCACCCCAGCTTCCGCGGCAGCTATTGTCATCACAAAGAAAACCATGACTTGACCATTTATATTTTGGGAAAAATGACTAAAGGCTACAAATGATAAGTTCACTGCATTTAACATCAACTCAATACTCATTAAAATAACTAAAACGTTTCTCCTTAAGAGTACCCCAACCATTCCAATACAAAATAATGCGGCAGAAACTATTAAGTAATGATTTAAGCCAACTGTGCCCAAAAAATCAAAACTAAGCATGTGTGCCTCCCTTAATTCTGGACACAGCAACGGCACCCACGGCAATCAGTAATAGTAATAAGCCTAAAAGTTCAAATGCAAATATGTAGTCTGTGTATAGCAGTATTGCTAAGTCCTTAGTTGTTGTTCCAACGCCATCTTTTGTGTGAAGTGTGGCTCCAATTGAAAGTAAATCAGAAGACATATAAATGGCACCGGCTATCAACCCCCAAAGCCACCCTACGGAGCCCACCTTCAAAATGTTTGATAAGCGCCCTTTTGAGAAACTATCTTTTTCTTTTTTTAGGTCAAACATCATAAGTACCATTACAAATAAAACCATCACGGCGCCGGCATAAACAATGAGCTGAACACCAGCTATAAAGTAAGCTTGTAATAAAAAATATACAAAAGCCAAGCTCACCATAGTTATTGCCAAATAAAATGCCGAATAAACTGGGTTATTTGAAACGACGACAGCAAGTGCAAAAGATAAAATAATAAATGACATGCCATAAAATAATAGTACAGAAATATCCATAATTAACTCCAGTTAGTTCGCATAAAATAAATTACAATGGCTGTTATAATTGTGTTTACAAGCGCCCAAGGCAGCATTGTTTTCCAGCCTAAATCCATTAATTGGTCATATCTAAAACGAGGAATGGTCCACCTCACCCAAATAAATACCCAAAGGAAAAATAAAATTTTAGTAAACATAGCAACATGAAAAACAAGAGCCGTAATTATTGCCGTCTTATTTGCGCTTAATCCTAGCCAGGCTACAGCCGATGTAACTTGCTCCGTACTTACAAACGGAATGTCATAACCACCAAAATAAAATACAGCCATCAAAGCAGAAGCTGCCATCATATGTCCATACTCCCCGATATAAAACATATTCATTTTCAGGCCACTATACTCAGTATGGTAGCCGGCAACTAGCTCGGCTTCAGCCTCAGGCAAATCAAATGGAGTTCTATTGGTTTCAGCGAAAACTGCCGTTAAAAATATTATCGCACCTAGCGGCTGATAAAAGATTCCCCAGTTTGGCAAAAAGCCTAAAGTTACCTCTTTACCAAACCACATAAAATTCAAGGGGCCCTGCTGAGCCGCAATCATTTCAGTAAAATCAAATGTTCCATATAGCATTAAAATACCAACAATTGATAAACCCAGTGCTAGCTCATAACTAATAGA
>Ga0114957_1000833_pt1 | contig 37224 bp, 31 predicted proteins | sample BantaG_FD_87175 | JGI IMG/M metagenome (GOLD analysis project Ga0114957, IMG submission 87175) | Marine algal microbial communities from Bantry Bay, Ireland - BantryBay_4 metaG | ecosystem: Host-associated > Algae > Red algae > Unclassified | place: Bantry Bay, Ireland | collected 2014-11-21
TCTAAATTCTGCCCGTTTTGAATGCTTCTTTTGAAATTACTTTTCGTTAGAAATTCCTTAAATAGCTAAGGCTATTCGCGAAATTTAAATGACAGTGTACTAAAAAAGTGCATTCCGAACTCAATCGAAATGCACTTCCCGGTAGGAATATTTAGTCGTATATATTATAGACCGTTAACAAAACGCATCAGCTTACCTTTCAGGTTTGACGCCTTATTGTCGTGTATATTATTGTTTTTAGCCAGCTTATCGATCATGCTTACTACTTTAGGCAAAAACTTCTGAGCTTCTGCTTTGTCAGTGAGATCACGTAACTTCTTGATAGCTGAACGAGCTGTCTTTTTGTAATAACGATTGTGAAGTCGTTTCTTCTCGTCTTGACGAGCTCTTTTCTTTGCTGATTTATGATTTGCCATACCTTAAGATAAAATAGTATTTTTGAAATAAAATGCTTGGGATTTCTCCAAAGTGACCGCAAATTTAAGGCTTTTTTACTACAAAAGGAAATATTTAGTGAAAAGAAGTTCTTTTGGATGGAAAATAAATACTGATATATATGCATAGTTTCCCTGCATAGTTTAGAAAAATCAACGATATTTGGGGCTCGTTTGTAACTATAAGTCCGTATTTGCCGAATACCAAATGACGACTAGCTGCTTTTTGAGCAGTTGTTTACGCTAAATTAAGTCCTAAATTTTAAGTAGCTCCCATGACAAATGACTGGACGGCTACGATAAACACAGCAAAAGATGAGTGATTATTCTTACGTTTTCAATGCCCACCCTACCTTCATCGAATCGATGTACAAAAAGTACCAACAGGATCCCAGTTCTGTAGAAGATGGCTGGAGAACCTTTTTTCAGGGGTTTGAATTTTCTGCCAAAATGAATGGCGTTTCTAATGGTAATGGAACAGCTAAAGCTAATGGTACTAATGGTCAGGTAGCTAGTAGCGGTGCCATTGACAAAGAATTTGGCGTGCAATCTATCATACACGGTTTCCGAAGTCGCGGACACTTACTGTCTACCACCAACCCTATTCGAAACAGGCAAGACCGTAAACCACATCTGACGCTTGGCGATTACAATTTAGGTGATGCAGATCTCAATCAACAATTTTCAGCAACTGAAGAGATTGGCCTTAAAAATGGAACCCTTCAAGAGGCATTGGATAAATTACGCAAAATCTATTGTGGCAATATTGGTTTTGAATATGCGCATATTGAAAACCGGGAAAAGCGGATGTGGTTGCGTAATAAAATTGAAAACCGCCCTTTAGATGGCAGCCATGGCCTGAGCATTGAAAAGAAAACCCGTATCCTAGAAAAACTAAACGGTGCCGTTGGTTTTGAAAATTTTCTGCACACCAAATATATTGGACAAAAACGTTTTTCACTGGAAGGTGGTGAAACAACTATTGCAGCACTTGACGCGATCATCAACAAAGGCGCCGAAGATAAAGTAGAAGAGGTCATCATCGGAATGGCACATCGTGGCCGATTGAATGTACTGGTCAACATAATGGGTAAAACCTATGAGCAGGTATTTAACGAGTTTGAAGGAACTGCTCTACCTGATCTCAGTAACGGAGATGGCGATGTAAAATACCACCTCGGCTTTTCCTCTCAGGTCAAGACGTCTTCTGGCAAAATGGTTCATCTTAAATTAGCTCCTAATCCTTCTCACCTGGAAGCGGTCAATACTGTAGTAGAAGGTTTTGCAAGAGCTAAAGCAGACATTCTTTACGAAAGTGATTATGATCGTATTCTCCCAATATTGATTCATGGTGATGCGGCGATTGCTGGTCAGGGTATTGTTTATGAAACGGTGCAGATGAGTCAACTGGAAGGTTACTACACTGGTGGTACGATTCACTTTGTTATAAATAATCAAATTGGTTTTACAACTGATTATGAAGATGCGCGTTCGTCTACTTATTCAACGGGTATTGCCAGTCTGGTACAGGCACCTGTTTTCCATATCAATGGGGATGATCCTGAAGCTGTTGTTTTTGCAGTAGAGCTGGCAACAGAATATCGTCAGCTATTTAACAACGATGTGTTCATCGATATGGTCTGTTATCGCAAGCATGGCCACAACGAAGGAGACGATCCTAAGTTTACACAACCGGAGATGTACAAGTACATCGACTCTCATAAAAACCCACGAGAACTTTATTCTGCCCAGTTGGTTGCGAAAGGTGATCTTGAAAAAGATATAGCAGAAAAAATGGAGAAGGGATTTTGGCAAGACCTACAAGATCGCCTTGACAAAGTAAAGCAAAAACCATTACCTTATCAGTATCAGGAGCCGGAACTTGCCTGGAAGAGCATGAAGAAAAAAACGACTGAGGCTGATTTTGAAAGTAGTCCTCCGACAGGAATCAACAGAACAACAGTCGATAAAATCATCAAACATTTGATGACTATTCCTGAAGGATTTTCTCCATTAGGAAAAGTAAATCGTTTGCTGAAAGGCAAGCAAAAATTATTAGATGCGAACAACCTGGACTGGGCGATGGCAGAGTTGATGGCTTATGCTTCTATTTTGCTGGAGCAAAAAGATGTGCGCATGAGTGGTCAGGATGTGAAGCGCGGTACTTTCTCACATCGTCATGCCGTGTTGAGAGATGCCAAAACTTATGAAGCATACAATCGAATCAATACGATAGAAAAGCAGCAGGGTAAATATCGAATTTTCAATTCTTTACTTTCGGAATTTGGGGTACTTGGTTTTGAATATGGATACTCCTTGGCTTCACCAAATTCATTGGTGGTATGGGAAGCGCAGTTTGGTGATTTTTATAATGGTGCGCAGACCATTGTAGATCAGTTTATCACTGCTGCAGAAAGTAAGTGGCGGCGAATGAGTGGTTTGGTCATGTTGTTACCACATGGTTATGAGGGACAGGGACCTGAGCACTCTAGCGCGCGATTGGAGCGTTTTTTACAGCAGTGTGCTGAAAATAATATTACGGTGGCGAACATTACTACGCCGGCTAACTTCTTTCACGCTTTGCGCCGTCAATTGGCTCGTCCCTTCCGTAAGCCATTGATTGTGATGTCTCCAAAATCTTTGTTACGTCATCCTCAATGTGTTTCTCCAATTGAAGCTTTTGAAGATAAAAAAGAGAATACGTTCTGTGAAATTTTTGACGATCCGGGAATGACAACTGCTGCAGCTGTGAAGAAAGTAAAGCGGGTACTTTTCTGTTCAGGAAAAATTTATTACGATTTGCTGAATCGCCAAACAGATGAAAAACGAACAGACGTAGCTATTGTTCGTTTGGAGCAGCTTTATCCGTTTCCTAAAAAACAGATGGAAGCTTTGTTTAAAAAATATAAGTCCGCGAAATTAGTATGGGTTCAGGAAGAAGCAAAAAACATGGGCGCCTGGAATTACATTTTAGGACTGCGTCCGGATACCGGGTTTGAGGTTGTTTCGCGAAAGCGCAGTGCTTCTCCGGCTACTGGGTTTAAGAAAGTACATGATAAGGAACAGGTGGAATTGGTGGATAAGGCTTTTGGGTAGACCTTGTTAAGGGTTGAAGGTGATAGGGTGATAAGGTTTGAAGGACACTCGATCGCGGGCTCCGCATATAGAGTATCCTTCAAACCTTCACCCCTTCAAACCTTCACCCCTTCACCCCTTCACCCCTTACAACTTGATCACTGATATCTTTACGCGGGCAAAACGACCATTGCTTTTTTCTAATTCCATGATATAATTACCGCCGGGCAACTGTGTAAGGTCAACGGAAAAATTGTTAATTCCTTTGTCGAGATCTTCTAATGTGATTTTTTTGACAATCACACCTTGCATCGAGATAACTCTGACATTAGCTTTCGAATCATTTGAGTCATTTTCATAAACAATAGTCACTTCTGCTCTCTTTTGAACCGGGTTAGGGAAAACACTAAGGAAATCGCCAATTTCACTGCCACAATCTTCCGGACGAATGGACAAAACTGGTGAGTACTCAAACGCACCATCGAAATCAACTTGCTTTAAACGATAGTACAACTCTTTGTCTTTTGCCTTGATCGGATCGAGGTGATTATAGGTGTTTTTTTCTACAGAAGTTCCTCCTCCAGGTACACGGTTGATAATTCGGAAATTAATTCCATCTGAACTGCGTTCCAAATCAAAATGACGATTATTCAACTCACTAAATGTTCCCCATTCCAAATGGATGTTACAACCTCCTTCCGTCAGGCGAAAGGCACCCAACTCAACTGGCAGTGGTGCATTAGTCATTTTATCATAAGGAAACTCTTCTAACCCCGGGCCCTTATCCGCCATACTTTCCAATGCATCGCAATAACAATTTTCGTATTCAGGAACGATAAGCGCGACGACACCTTTTGCCGGATCACAAGTCGCAACGAAGCTACCAGACAACGTAGCTCTGGTTCCGGACTGAAGCGTTCTAACTAATGTTACACTTGCTACTGCAGGAGCTGCGGAGCCCCAGGTGATGACCTGACCAAAATAAATATTGGAGCTTAATAAGAGAAGGAGTACTGCTAGAAGAAATTGCATTTTTATTCTAAATAGTTATTTGGGTTACTAAACGTATTCAGTTCATTTTACTGGTGAGATTTGAAAATGAAATGAAAATAATTGAAGGGGGAATAATTGAATACATTCAAGTATTATGCCACCCCTTAGTAATTGGATTTTGTGACAGGATGGTGTGGCAAAAAAGCAGATAGTGAGGCATCTATCAAACATGAAAGGCCCCAATGGTTTCTTTCAAAAAAGGCTACAAAAGACTGCCATATGCACATCACAGTATATGCATAAACCCTTTCATTAAGTCTGCAATTAGGAAGCGAAAAATGTTATAGAAAATTTAGAAAAACAAAACCTGTTTAATGGCTGATATTTACTCCGCTATTTTACTTTGCGAGGATAATAGCTTCGCAAGCTTCATTCAACATGTTAAATACCTGATCAAAACCATTATCACCGTAATAGGGATCAGGGACATTTACGTTCCTGCCGGGGCTGGCAAAATTCATGATCATTTTCACCTTTTTTTCTTGTTCTGACGTGCTGGCCAGGCGAATGATGTTTTGATAGTTGGAGCTATCCATAGCTAGAATCAAGTCGAAGTCATTGAAGTCGGAGGCGCAGAATTGACGGGCACGCTGATCGGTAATGTCAATGTTATTCAGCTTAGCTACTTTGATGGATCTTGGGTCGGGTAGTTCACCTGCGTGCCAGGCACCGGTGCCTGCGGAGTCGACTTCCCAGTCTAGATTATTGTGTTTTATTTTTTCCTTCATGATGCCTTCTGCGAGTGGAGAGCGGCATATGTTTCCTAGGCAGACCATTAGTAGTTTCATTTTGAATTTTTCGTTAGATAAAGCGGTTGGGCTTGGGTTGGTAATTTTGAATGGGTGAATTTTGAATAAGCCTTCTAAAGCTGATGGGGTGTGGATTTGACAGATTGAACAGATAGGGACGGATTTTCCCTCTACCGTGATTATTTTTTACGATCGCAGAAAAAAATCCGTGTAAATTCGTTCAATCCGTGTCCCATCAAAAAAATCGCTTTAGCGATCCACGTTAAAAGACACTCAAAATTTTTAGAACTTCGGCACCAACACATCCTTCACATCAGAGAGCAAATTGAAGGTGGCGATTTTGCGTTTTACTTTGCGTTCAAATTTGGGGATGACACTAAGTAGTTCTCCGGCGTATGGCTTTTGAGCAATTTTGCCGGCGAGCATCAGTTTCTGTCCGCCGCTGAGCCCTCCCATCCACTTGGATAAATCTTTGGTCAATGTGTTAATACTTTTTTCGTTTTGATTGGAAAAGCGGGTGACGTGTTTGACTGTTTTCTTAGGGTTGGTGTATCGGATTGATTCTCCTAAAACGGAAACAAAAGTTTGAGCCAGCAGGTCAAGTTTCTCTTCTGGACTGGCGTTACCGGTAGCGGCAAGGCTTAAGGCCCGGTTGTGTTGATCGAGTAGCTTTGCTAATTTGGTACTGGTACAACTGCTTTGAAAAGGTACTATTGCGAGTAGTAATATCAGGATGGTGAAGCTGAACTGTTTTTGCATGAGCGTGGTTTGTATGTATTGAAGTTGTTTAAGTAATGTTTATTAGACGTTAGATGTGGGGTCGGGTTACTAAAATTGGCTGATTAGTGGATATTGTTTGAGTTGTTAAATAATTACCTTAGTGCTCACCAGAAGTATCAATTTCTCCAACCTCCAGCGTGCCATCAGCTTTCATCCCTTTAATACGCTTACCATCACTGATTAAAGAGAAGGTCATGATGAGTGAAGACACTAAAATAACGTACAATAAAATCCCCGAATCAAAAGCCTCTACCTGATGTACGACAGGAATGGCGAAAAACAAAAGTATGGTGATCAAACCTCGCGGAGCAATAAACAACTCCGGCAGGATACCCGTTTTCACAAAGAGTTTGAGGAAAACAAAGCGGACCACATATAAAGCCAGTAAAACCAAAACACTAATGATGGCGACGTTCATGTTGACCAAAGAGGAAAGTACGATGGTCATACCAAAAATCACAAAGAAAAAGGTACGAACTACGAAAGCGGTTTCTAAAGTGATGAGGTGAAACTCTCCTTCAATTTTAGCTATTGGATCATTTTCCGGGTCCAGATCATTTTTGAAAACTTTGAAAAATATTTTATGATTCTTCAAAGCCAAACCGAAGACCAAAATAATCAAAAGCGGAGATAAGTGCAATAACTTACCTGCAGCATACAAGATCAGAAGAATGGCAATCAAAAGGAACAAACGGATATGTCCTTTCAAATCTTTAAAAAGAAAAACCAATACATAACTGGCGACAATCGCGACCACTACGGTAAGCACAAAACTAATCCCAAAGCCAGATGCCGCAGCCTTCCCTCCTGAGTCCATAAAACTAATCAAAAAGTAAAAAAGCATGATCCCTAAAATATCAGAGAACGTACTTTCGTAAATCATAAATTCCTTGGTATGTGGCAAACACTTATTCACAGAAGGAATAATAATGGCACTCGACATAATCGACAAAGGAGTGGCATAGAGCATTGCTTTTATAAAATCCATTTCAATAAATTGCTGCAACACAAACGCTACCGCCAAAACTGAAAATATCAATGCCAACAAAGCAACCAACAAAGATTTACCGATCAGCGGTAGTTTTTCTTTTGACAACTCCAGGTCGAGTGCTGCTTCCAGTACAATCATGATCAGACCAACGATACCCAAAATTTCGAGCATAGGCATTAAGCCCGGTAAGGTCAAATGCATCTGATCAAAACCCAGCTTCATTAATATACCGGTAAGAATGAGCATCAATACAGAAGGGATGCTTGTTTTTTCTGAAAGAAGATTAAATAAATAGGACAATACAATGATGACGGAAGCACCAATAATCAGTACATATGGACTGGAAAAGTCTAATGCCCCAGAGAGAAAAATAGGTCGGATCATAGTTTTTATGAAATTATTTTTTTAAAGAGCTTTTGAATTGGAGTTAGAATGCCCGTCTGGCAAAGTCTGGCATATCCAGTTTTTTTTCATTTTCATTAGAGTTTATGTATAGAGATTTAAGGCCATCAGTCCTTTTTTCTTAAACTTAAATGTTAAGGTATCAGACAAACCCTCCGGTGTTGTGTATCAACTATTTTAGCTTCTTGGTAGGTTTCTTTAATTAGAGTTTATGAGCAGAGAATTTGTATGGAGTCCAAAATGACCTTTTTAGCCCTTCCTTCATCACGTCCTCATCTTGGTAGCTTAGGCTACCAGATTCCGGGCGCTCCTCGGCTAGCCTAAAAATCTCTCTTTGGCTCCTATACAAAATCTCCACTCATAAACTCTATTGAAGTTCTATAAAATTCAAGCGTATCAGAATTTGTCAAAATTTAAATATCCCGAATACGGTCCCGCACAAAGTAATCAAACCAACTAATATGCTCCGTCGCTTCTGCTATTGTAACACTATCTTCCACCACCAGCGAATCGACAGGGATTTTAGACCAGGTCGTTTCACAAAAATTTAGCCGCACAAGAAAACTAATTAGTTTATAGTACATTCTTAAGCGTTTATCTAAAAACATCTGTAAAATAGTGAAATTTCGTAAGTTTGGGAAGAAAATACGATAAGCGAACAAGTTGAACGTTTATTTTGGGCTTGCGACTTGAAGGTTGGAAGGTTGGAAGGTTGGAAGGAGACAAGGTTGGAAGGGTACTTCTAACGCGGAGCCCGCGATCGCGTGTCCTTCAAACCTTATCTCCTTCAAACCTGATCACCTTCAAACCTTAACTACCTTAGATCAATGATTTTTGAAAACAACCAAATCGACCTGGAGCAATTACCGCAAATCGAAACAGTGGACTTCCATCTTTTGGATAAGGCTTACTTAAAGGTCAGTTATATTGGTAATGCTATATTTTTTGCTTTTCTGCTAATCGGACCGCTGATCAGCATTGTGATCATCGATCAGGCAGCATATGCTTTTTTAAAAATACTGCTCCCGTCTCTTTGGCTTCTTTTGATGCTCTTTTCTTTTTGGATAACCGGTGCTGGCTTTAAGCTAAAAGGCTATGCACTCCGAGACAAAGATATTTTATATCGCAGCGGAATACTTTTCAGAAGTGTGACTACCATTCCGTTCAACCGGGTACAACATTGCGAAATAAAAGAAGGTCCGATTGAACGTTTCTTTGGATTAAAAACGCTGGAAGTATACACCGCTGGTGGCGAAAGCAGTGATCTTTCTATCCCCGGTTTGCGTGGTGATACGGCCCAACAACTCAAAACCTTCATCGTTAAAAACACGTCTGATGATGGATCAATTGGAGCATAACGACGACTTTCTCAAAGACCCGGAACGCCAATCGCCCGTTGCGATATTGCTCATCCTTTTTAAGTTTATGGCCAATATCTTACGTCAGGCCTGGCCATTTGTGCTCGTCTTGTTTTTGCGGCCCGGTTCGTTCAAAGGGGATTCCTGGACACTATGGGCCATCGGGCTGGGTAGTCTTTCAACATTTGCTTCCATCATTGCTTATTTCAAATTTTATTATTTTGTAAAAGAGGAAGAGCTGATTATTGAAAAAGGTCTTTTTCAGAAAACGCGACTCAACATTCCATTTGACAGAATACAAACGATCAACTTTCGTCAAAACCTCATTCATCGTTTCTTCAACGTAGTCAGTTTGGAGATAGACACTGCTGGCTCGAAAGGAAACGAATTTTCCATCGCGGCGCTCGACAAATCAAAAGCGGAAACCATTCGCTCCTTTTTGATTGCACATATTCCAAAAGAAAAAATAGTTGATACTGAAAACGAGGAGTCAATTACGGAAGTGGTTGAAGACAAAAAGCTCATCCACCTTACTATTAAAGATCTAATAAAAATAGGTGTTGGACAAAATCATTTGCGTGGATTGGGGATTATTATTGGGGCAGCATTTACGATCCTGGAAGTAATGGGTGATGGAGATGATAAAGGAAGAGGAACCCTAAGGCAATTGTACTCACTTTTCGATTTGGGAAAGGAGTATAGTTACCAGCAATTGGTACTTTATACCGTTCCGCTACTCATTCTCTTTTTATTGGTCAGTTCATTTGCCATGACCATCCTCAAGTATTACGACCTTCAATTTCTCCAAACAACCAAAGGCTTCAAAGTCATTGCCGGTCTTTTCAGCAAAAGGGAGCAATCCGCCAACATGCAAAAAATTCAAATGATTCGCTGGAGCAACAACCCTTTGAAGAAGATATTTTCGCTGTTTGATCTGCGTCTACTACAGGCATCCAGTTCTAAAATTAATCGCAAACAGGCTTTTTACATTCCCGGTATTTATGATGAACAACTGCGTACCGTTCGGGCAGTTTACTTCCCAAATGAACAAGCAATCGCTTTTGAAACGCATGGAATTAGTAAACGAATTATCAGGAAACGTATCTGGCTATACGGCATCCTTCCCATGATTCCGGGGTTTTTCTTTGCCAATGTAATCAACCAGGGACCAATTTCTATTCTTTGGTGGTTATGGCTTCCCTTCATCATTTGGACCAGCTACATCTATCACCGCAACTGGCGCTACCATATCAGCGAAGAAGGCATTCGCACGACTAAGGGCATTTTTAGCCGCAGCCATACCCTCCTCAAATGGACCAAATTACAAGGCGCAAAAACCCAGAAAAGCATTTTTCAGGCCCGCCGTGGCTATACGGATTTGCATTTTTTTACGGCTGCGGGGACCATTGTCATACCTTATATTGAAGAGGCGAAGGCGCGGCAAATGATTGACTTTTCGCTTTATAAGGTGGAGAGTAGTTTGGAGTCGTGGATGTAGATTTTTGAGGAGTCGGGAGTCGGTTTTAGGAATTTTGAATGGGTGAATACTTCGACTTCGTTCAGCACAGCGTTTTGAATAGACCCTCTAATGTGGATCGCATGCGCGATCTTTTTTTGATGGCGTACCGGATTTGACAGATAAGGACGGATTTTTTTTTCGTAATACGGTAAGCCCGCTAAGGTGTTTTGCCTAGGTATTAGATGAGCGATTAATCTAGAGCGAGTTAAAAGAAAAAACACACGTTAAAGGGAAATCCGTCTTAATCCGTTCAATCCGTCAAATCCGTGTCTCATCAAAAAATCGCCTTGGCGATACCACCTTAAAAGGCTTATTCAATCCCAATGCATCGGGACAAAATTCAAAATTTCCCGTATCCTGACCACTTTTAAAGTACGCTGTCGTGGTATTGTAGTAGTTCTTTACCCTTTGATTCTCTCCTTTTCTACGCATATTGCAAAATATTAACGAAACCTAGATTAATTACTAAAAAACATGTCTAAAAGAATACCGTTTCTCTTACTATTGGTTTTTGCTATAAGCCTCTGCAATTGCAATCAGAATATTGCTCAAACAAATAAGACTCTAAATCAGGGGTCGACAGCGTCCAAAGTAAAAGCCTTACTCGCAACCATGTCACTGGAAGATAAATGTGGTGAAATGACTCAGCTGACTATTGATATGATCTCCGTAGGAAATCCGTATAACCTTACTGAGCCACATCAGATTGATAAGGCTAAACTCAAAAATGTTTTGGTAGACCTAAAAGTTGGTTCTATCCTCAATGCAGGAGGCCACGATTACACCCCAGAGCATTGGCATGAAATCATGGATGCTATTCAGGAAGTCGCCACTAAAGAAAAGAAGAGCGGTATTCCTGTGCTTTACGGTATCGATGCTATTCACGGTGTCAACTATACCACTGGAGCTACTTTATATCCGCAACAACTTGGATTGGCCGCCACCTGGAATCCTGGATTGGTAACCCGACTCGGCCATCTGACGGCTTACGAAACCCGTGCTTCTGGTATTCCATGGACGTTTTCACCGGTACTGGATTTGGGCCGCGACCCACGCTGGCCCCGATTCTGGGAAGGCTTTGGAGAAGACCCTACACTGGCCGGAATGATGGGAGCTGCCATGACGAAAGGCTATCAGGGTGATGACACTTCTAACAAGTACCAGGTAGCTGCCTGCCTGAAACATTTTTTAGGTTACAGCATGCCGGTGACTGGCAAAGATCGTACCTCTGCCTGGATTCCGGAACGTCAGCTAAAGCAATACGTAGTACCTCCATTCAAAGCGGCGATTGATGCAGGCATTCTTTCCGTGATGATTAACTCTGGTGATATCAACGGCATTCCCGTACATGTCAATCCTAAAATATTGAAAGATTTACTTCGCGACGAATTGGGTTTTGAAGGAGTTGCTTTAACGGATTGGGAAGACATTCTTTATTTAGTGTCGCGTCACCACGTAGCCAAAGATCACAAGGAAGCGATCAAGATGGCGATCAATGCGGGGATAGATATGAGTATGGTTCCGCTGGATGTAGAGTTTCCTGTTTTGCTAAAACAATTGGTAGAAGAAGGCGAAATTCCAATGTCAAGAATTGATGAAGCGGTGGGTCGTATCTTAACTATGAAGTTCAAGTTGGGATTGTTTGAGAACACGCATTATCCGTTGAGTGACTATCCGGATTTTGCTTCAGCAAAACACCAGAAACTGGCGCTGGACGCTGCCTTGGAATCCATTACGCTTTTGAAAAACAATGACAATACCTTACCGCTTTCAAAGAGCGCCAAAGTTTTGGTAACTGGTCCGAATGCTAACGACCTAACTGCTTTGAACGGAGGCTGGTCACACACCTGGCAAGGGGATGATCCCAAATACAATACCAAAGGTAAGTTTACTATTTTGGAAGCGATCAAAAACAAAATTGGTGCAGCAAATGTCACGCACGTACCAGGCACTGAATACGACAAGGCAATTGATATGGAGAAGGCGGTGGCTGCTGCCAAAAATGCAGATGTTATTGTGCTTTGTCTGGGCGAAAAAACCTATACGGAAAAACCGGGCGATCTGGACGACCTTAATCTTCCAAGAGCGCAAATTGAATTGGCAGAACGATTAAACGCCACCGGCAAGCCTGTCGTTCTTGTTTTGGCGCAAGGCCGCCCACGAATCGTAAGTGCCTTTGAGGATAAAACGAAAGCGACACTCATGTTGTACCTTCCGGGAAATGAAGGCGCTCCTGCTCTTGCAGATATTCTTTTTGGTGAGGCGAACCCTAGCGGAAAATTGCCATTCACCTATCCTCGTTATGCCAATACATTGCTCCCTTACTACCATACCGGAACGGATCAGGTTAGCCGAGTATTTAATAATGAAGCATTTAATCCGCAATGGGAATTTGGGCATGGTTTGAGTTACACCAACTTTACTTATTCCGATTTAGCGATGAGTAAAAACAGCATCAGCACGTCCGGCGACTTTGAAGTTTCTGTCAAAGTAACCAATGCCGGAAAGCGCGAAGGAAAGGAAGTGGTACAACTTTACATAACAGACAAAGTGGCAACGATTACACCTGCCGTAAAAGTTTTGCGTGGGTTTGAGAAGCTTAGCCTGAAGCCGGGTGAGAGTAAAACAGTTCGCTTTAAGTTGAATGCAAAAGATCTGGCTTTTGTCGGAGTGGAGAATAAATGGATAGTGGAACCTGGAGACTTTGAGGCGCATGTTGGAGGGATGATGAAGGCTTTTGTGGTGAAGTAGGAGGGGTTGGAAGTGGGAAGTGGGAAGCTTCCTTCTTACGCGGAGCTGCCTCGTAAAGGATGTCAACCACTGGAATAAAAGTTGTAAAAAAACACAAAAGTTCACGTCTGAATTTTTGTGTTTTTTTTATGCGCCTACTCTGGTCATCTAGACTGTTTTGTAAACTGTGTCTTTCAATAGTTGCATTTTACAAGATAAGGCTATTTCAAAAGCAATAGCACTTTACTCGCCTAGCCCCCCATACTTAGACACAAACTGGTTAAACTTTATACTTACGCAAAACACTGTTTTAGAAAAAAAACTACGATTTGCTTTGTTTCTAAAAGTCATTTTGTAACTTCAAATTATAAATTAACTTTTTAATCTTAAAACCAAAAATTATCATGGCGTACTTAGAACTTTTCATAGCGGCTCTAGCGGCCTTTCTTTTGGGGTTTGGATGGTATACTGCGCTTTTTGGAAAAGTATGGCAGGCAGAAACTGGGATTACTGATGAACAGGCACAGTCAAACATGGCGCTGACACACGGCCTTGCTTTTTTGATGATGCTGGTGCTGGCTTTTGCGATTAACTATGTGGTTAATCTTCATGGGCTGGAAGAGCAAAACTTTCAGCATGGTGCATTTCACGGAGGATTGTCTGCGCTTTTGTATGCAATTCCAGCGGTAACAATTCATTATGCTTATCAGCGCAAATCTATGAAGCTTTGGCTCATTGATGCAAGTTATATTTTTGCGTTTATGACTTTGATGGGTGGGGTGCTTGCTGCTTTGAAGTTGGGGTAGAAGGGTTGGAAGTGGGAGGCGGGAAGTTGGAAGCTTCCCTTGACATGGAGAGCCTGCTAGCGTAAAATTGCGTTAGCAGGCTCACAAGTTAGAAGGAAAGCTTCCCACCTCCAACATCCCACTCCCCACTTTAAACAAAAAGCCCCGCTGCAAAAGCAACAGGGCGAAAACCAGATTTATCAAACTCGGGGAAAATTTCTTTTTGAGGGGTCAGCATCCAGAAAAAGTACTAATCACAGCAACGCCATCCACCTCTTTAATCGTTATCTCCATATATTCAGTACCACTGCTGTACTCGATGATGTCTTTATTTTTATTTCGCTTGACGCGCATGCGCTTTGCAAATTCATTGAATTCAGGCATCGTGTTCATACAGAAAACATAAGCCTCACTTAAGCGAATACCTGGCAGACGAATTTCCGTGTATCCACCGCCTTCGCCGTAGTAATGCATCACTTCAATTCCGTTTTCGTAGGTTCTTGAATGCTTCGTTTGTTCGCCCATGTAGATGGTATCTTTTGATTCTACCACATCGTAGTTTAGTTCAATCAGTTCAGTCATACTGAAACCGTTACTAGGCAATGGAAGCCTTGAAAGAAAGCCGTCAAAGGTGTAGCCCGTCATTCCGTGGTAGTCAACATATACCCAGCTACCTTCAATCAGCTCAATGGTTTGTGCGCGTTCGAAACTGAGGGTGTTTAGGACAGTTACCTCATCTCCTAGTTGCATTTTTGCAAAAACTCTGGAGTTCAAACTTGGCGCTTCTCTTAGTTTTAAGCCGGACTTGGTACTTACTTTCAATACATCTCCTTCCATGTAGTTTGCTTTTGTTTTGACTCTATCTCCATGATTGGCGAAAGCCGTTTGTACGTTAGCGATAAATGCCAAGAACAAAACTGCGGTGATTACTTTTTTTAGATTCTTCATGATATTATTTTTTTATTGGTTTAGAAATAATGTGATTTGGAGACGGAAGTCCGAAGACGGAAGACGGAAGTTCACTCGATCGTGGGCTCTGCCATTTTATTTTGCGACTTTTCGCGTTAGTGGAAAACTTCGGTCTTCCGTCTTCGGACTTCTTCGCTCCTTCTGAAGTAAAATTGCATTGATTTGGGTCTGAATCAAAGGTAAATTGAGCAGATATAGACGCTGGGCTATTATTCGTGTGAAATGGGCTAGGATTCGTATTTTTGCTTTTTATCGCAGGGTTTTGACAGGATTTACAAGATTTATAGGATTTTTCTTTTAACGTGTTTTTTGAACGCGGAGGCACCTTAGAAGGCAATCCTGTAAATCCTGTCAAAAAAATACGCTAGCGGAAAAATCAAAACCAAAAAATGCCATATCCACTTTACAAAAAAATCGGTTTTATCGCCGGGCCAATTCTATTTCTATTATTACTCTTCTGGCCCGCAGAAATCCTCTCTCCTATCGCACAAAAGGTGATTGCCGTAGCCGCCTGGATGGTGACCTGGTGGATCACAGAAGCAGTTTCTATTTCGGTAACGGCACTCCTTCCATTAATGGTGTTTCCCATACTTGGTATCACTGACATCAAAACAGTTGCTGCCAGTTACGGACATCCCATCGTGTTTCTATTCTTTGGTGGTTTCATTATGGCCTTGGGGTTAGAGAAAGTGAATTTGCATCAACGGATGGCACTCAATATCATTAAGTTGACGGGAACAAGCCCGGATCGAATCATTTTAGGATTTATGATTTCGACGGCGCTGTTGAGTATGTGGATTAGCAACACAGCCAGTACAGTGGTGATGCTTCCTATTGCAATTTCAGTTATTCAACTGTTGGTAAACGATGAAGATGGTTTTAGTAAAAAAAATCAGAATTTTGCGTTAAGCATTATGCTGGGGATTGCCTTTTCGGCAAACATTGGCGGTATCGCCACTTTGGTGGGAACACCTCCCAACTCCGTACTCGTCGGTTTCATGGAAAGTGAATATCAGATTGAAATTTCATTTTTGAAATGGATGACGATGGGCGTTCCGTTTTCGATCACCATGCTGACCGTTTGTTATTTCGTACTTGTCAAATGGATTTACCCGAGTGGCTTGGGAAATTTTAGTGCTGCTTCTGGTTTGCTGGGTGAGGAGATTAGGAAACTAGGACCAATCAGAAAAGAGGAAAAGTTGGTGTTGGTCATTTTCTTGTTGGCCATCATCTCCTGGATTGGGCGTGGCGCTATCAATAGTTGGTGGCCCGAACTAAATCTGAGTGACACGACCATTAGTATCATGGCTGCCGTGGCGCTCTTCGTGATTCCTCCTAATTTCAAGGATGGAAAATTTATCCTAAAATGGCAGGACACCGTACAAATCCCCTGGGGCATATTGATTTTGTTTGGTGGTGGATTGGCGCTGGCCAGTGGTTTGTCACTGGCAGGCATTATTGATATGATTGGCGAAGGAATTGCCTCCAAAGAAGGTCTGAGCATTTTCGTAATTTCATCTTTGTTGATTTTCGTGATGTTGTTTATGACCGAACTGATGAGCAATGTGGCGCTGGTCACGATCTTTGTGCCGGTGGTGGCGGGTATTGCGATTGGCCTGGAGGCCCCGATTTTGCACATGGCGATTCCGGTGGCGATGGCTTCGAGCTGTGCGTTTATGCTACCGATGGCTACGCCACCTAATGCGATTGTTTTTGCGAGTGGTCATATAAAGGTGTATCAGATGGCTAAGGTTGGTGTGATTTTGAATGTTATTTCGGTATTGTTGCTGGTGTTGTTTACTAAGTTTTATATTCCTTTTGTTTTTTGATGGCCTTCTAGCGTTGATGGGAACACGGATTTGACGGATTGAACGGATTAACACGGATTTTTTTTCGTGAACGTGAATACCCGCTATCGTAAGTGGTGATCGGTAATAGCTTGTAGGTAATCGGCGATCGCGGGCCCACGATTGCCGATTAGCTACAACCTGTCACCAACTACCAAAAAAAATCCGTCTTATCCGTTAGATCCGTTCAATCTGTGTCCCATCACGATCAAGGGAAACTTAGGGCTTTCGCCAAAATAAAAGTCCGGCTAAATAGTTACAACTAATATACTCTTTGTATTGTCTCTGTTTTATTAGCTTTACCTTTTATAAGTGCAAGTTCAAGTATCAAGTTCAAGTTCAAAAACGATCGTGAACATTCAACGGGCAATTGAATTTGAGTTTGGCACTTGAACTTGTCACTTACTTTCTGATCTTGCACTTTATTTTGAACCAAAAAAAATGACCACGCTCTTCCTCCCTTCCTGGTATCCCAATAAACTGTTCCCGCAGAATGGCGACTTCATTCAGCGGCATGCGGTGGCGGTGAGTGGGTATTGTAAGGTAGCGGTGCTCTACGTGCTGGCAGATCCGGATGCGAAGGAGTTTAACGTAGAGGAAGTTTGGCACAAAGGCGTTTTTGAAGTGCGGGTTTATTACCCAAAAATAGCTAAGTGGCGGGCATGGGCGCAATTTCGGAGGTATATGAAAGCGCATCGGATGGGCTACCAATCTGTGCTCAAAAAAATGGGGAAGATTGATTTGGTGCACCTAAATGTTTTTTACAAAGCAGGATTATTTGCGCTCGAGCTAAAAAACAAACAGCAGATTCCTTACATCATCACCGAGCATTGGACTGCCTTTTTGGACATCAGTCCCATCAAATTTACACCTTTCCAAAAACATAGTATTCTCAAAATCGGAAATAACGCAAGCTTGCTCTGCCCCGTTTCTCACGACTTAAAAAAGGCATTGCAACAATTTGGATTCAAAGGCCCTTACGAGGTAGTTCCCAACGTAGTGGACACCAAACTCTTCCGCGCTCAATCACTAAAAAGTGATCCTACGAAAATAAAACTACTCCACGTTTCCACACTCTACGATCCACACAAAAATGTATCGGGTCTTTTGAATGTTATAAAAAAGCTGAGTGACGTTCGACAGGATTTTAGTCTCAGCATCATTGGTAATGCGCATATTGAAAAACATCGCCAAGGCATTAAAGCATTGGGCATTGAGCATCTGGTGAGCATTGTCGGTGAAGTACCACACGAAACAATAGCGACGGCCATGCAGGCACACGATCTTTTTGTTTTGTTTAGCAACTATGAAAACCTACCTTGCGTGATCATTGAGGCGCAGGCCTCGGGACTCCCCGTACTGACAACCGATGTGGGTGGCATTTCGGAAATGATCAACGAAAAAAGTGGGCAACTCGTCAAGGCTGGCGATGAAGCGGCCTTGCTTCAAAAGTTGCATATGATGATGGATCAACTCGACCAATACAATCGCGAAGAGATCAGGCAGCAGGCCGTCGAACAATATAGTTATGAAAGTGTGGGAAAGCAGTTTTTCGAAATTTACAAAAGAGTACTCAACGAAACCGCTTAAGACAGATCGCGGCGAAGCCGCAAATTAAAATTAGCTGTTCAGTGACTTTATTGATGAGCTCGGGCTGGATGTTAGATGTTTTTTTACGTACGCTTCGCTACTCCTACGTTAAAGCTTCGGTGTACGCAGGCCGTAAAGGAGGTTAGTGCTCTTCTATCGGTGAAAAATACTATGCGGAGTTCACCGATAAAAGAGAACCAACATCCGTCACGCTTGCGCGAGCAAGCCGTGACTAACATCTAACATCCATCAATATTGCATGCTTCAAGTAAATGGCTCCATTTTCACGACTAAGGGATGCGGTCTAAGTAACAACTAAACAAAAACATTTTTGAGCACCACTCAATTTATAAAATCTTTCATTAACAGAAAAGGTGGTCATATCCTTTTCTCATTTCTGTTCATTAAAGTGGTCAACTTTGTGGTGGCACTCGTGGTCGTCCGCTTACTCACCAAAGCAGAATATGGTTTCATTGCTTATGCGGTGACGATTATTTCTTTCGTTGTGCCGTTTATGGGAGCGGGTGTTCACCAGGGATTCTTGCGTTATGGTTCTATCTGTGGATCTCAGATTGGGAAGCGGGATTTGTTTCGCAGGACGATAAAAAAGGGGCTGTTGTTCTCTGCAATTATTGCGGTTTTGATTATATTATTGATCCCGTTTATCACGAGTTACCTGGCAGGCTCTGCTCTTTTTCTGGGGATTCTTACTTTTCAATTGATTGCTTTATTGCTATTGCAGTTTGTGGGAATTTATTGTCGCTTGTTGCATTTGAATAAGTTGTTTGCACAAATAGAAATTAGTAATTCCGCGCTGTTGTTTGTTGGAAATATTGGAATGGCCTTGTGTTTTGGTGGAGTTGGATACGTATTGAGTTTATCTTTAGTGCCGTTTATTGTGGCTTGCTTTTACATTTACAAATTGCGGCTTTACAAAAGTTCAGGAGAGAAAAGCAGGGCAACTTTGCCTATTGGGAAATTCATCAAGTACGGTATGTCCATGAGTGCCGGAGGTGTGCTTTCGCAATTACTATTCGGAGTAGACATTATAACGATTGGCTACATTTTGCAAAATGAAGAACTGGTTGCGCAATACAAAGTAGCCAGTATCATCCCCTTCAGTTTTTTGATGATCCCCGGCGCAATAATTGCCACCGACTTTGTCAAACTTTCCGCTGCGTCAAAGACCGACAAACCTTTTCTCAAAACTTACTACCTCAATTTCCTTAAACTATTTTCCATTTTCAGTGTAGCCCTATTCTTTTTCTTCTTCTTTTTTGGTGAGTCCCTGCTTAGCATTTTCGGAAAAAACTATCAGCAAACTCCGGAGCTGATGTGTATTTTTGCCTTTGGAATTATTGGAGGAATGATGTTTCGCGTTCCGTTGGGCAATATGCTTTCCGTTATTGGCTGGCCCAACACCAATGCTATTTTTTCCCTGATTGTTTTGATCATTAATTTGGTGGCAAACTATTACATGGTTACCTGGTATGGGGTGATTGGCGCGGCTATTACTACTTCGGTTTTGATGTGGTTTTCGGGACTTTTGTCTTTGGGGGCTTTTGTTTGGTTTTTGCGGGAGTAATTTATTTCGGTTTCACCCAAAATTGATTTGGATTATTAGTCTTGTATGTTTTGCAAGTCACTCCTGACTTTTCGTAATGTTTTTGTGAAAATTTTGGGTTCTGACAATAACCATCGATAGGTATAAGTTCTACAGATTCTCTAATACGTCCTCTTTCATTCGTTTCATAATCAAATTCACTTTTTAGTGGACAACTAAATCTATAAAGGTTTTTTGCCATATACTTTAACAGGTAATGTTCTTTTACCGTCGAGGCTTTATTATTCCAATTAGCATCTGGGTTAAGAATAATTGTTTTACCAGTTATTAACCTTTCTCTCACCTCAGAAAGACCTAAAAGCTCCCCCTTTTCATCCATAATATATGCATCATGTGTAGGGTCTATCCATATCCATTTATCTAGTTGCTCAGAATACACCATGTTTATCACGTGACATTCATTCACGATAGAATCCTTAGGCATACAAGTAATGAATCTTGATTTTATTCCAATAGCTAAATAACATTCATTCAAGACAGTTGCCAAGCCTCTACAATTCAAGCCTCTATTGTCTCTTTTACATTCCTTGATCATACTCATTGCATTTAGAACGGTAGGGTTTTGGTGATTACCATCATGTGGAATAAAATCATGTATCCAGTGCATTAGATTTAAAATCTTAGACAATTCATTTCCTCCTCCGGCAATTGAATCAAGTTTGAGTTCATTACGAAGAATTTTTAATTCCGCAGCTGAAGAATCCTGATAGGTAAAGCTTGGAATTGCTGTGTTGAGTGAATAGTCATAATCTTTAGCTTGTTTTAAAACATCTAAATAGGATGGTGTATATTTTATTTGAGTGTAAGCCGTGTCTTTACCATTCAATATAATCGCAAAATTATAAACTGAATCAGAGCTAACTCGAAAACTAATGGAATCTTTATCTGTATAAAAAGTCACCCGTTCACCCAATTTATTAGACTCGTAAACATCAGGATTCACTTTAGGTGCTATTCGCCAGTCTTGTTTATAGAGTTCATTTCCATCCCTAATATCTACCAGCTCTGAAGAAGCTGCGATTGCAGGTATTTTTTGACCAAACATTTGTGTAGATACTAGTAAAACGAGTAGGACTGTTAAGCTAATTTGCGTTTTCATATTTTTGATTTTTGATTTTAAAAATTAATGTAACTATTCAGCTGTTGGCTTTTAGCTGTTGGCTGTTGGCTGTTGGCTTCCTTCTAACGCGATTTACTCGTGATGGAGGGAAGCTAACAGCTAAAAGTCAACAGCTAATAGTAAAGTAACTGAACAGTTACAAATTAATACTCACTATAAATAAGAATCACTCATCTACGCCAAGGCTCACCAACATCTCCTTCTTATACGCATTCTCTGGATTCAAGTCCAGTGACTTTTTATAGTTTAATTATAAAAGTGGGAAATTCCTTGTATGATAAGACATGGAAAAATCTTCCCACTTCCACTCCTATTGCTTTGCACCTTTGGAGCGCAGGTATTGTGTAATCTCAGATTTCATTCTGGAAACATGTTATGGCAGTCTATTTTCTATTTAAATACTCGATTGCTTTTTTCAAAACAGGATCTTTGCTACTTAGATAATCTTCAAGAAATTTACTGACTTTTATATCTGGCAGGACGCCATATCCAACAAATTCTTTTCCGTTTGGATAAGTATCTTTTTTTGTACAGACTCTTGCTGAACCGCCGCCGGGCAAGTCAAATAGCATTGGCTGTCCGGTACTTCCAAAGGTTGGTTCACCTATTTTTATCATGTGCTTTTGATTTTCAGTATAGATTAAAAAATCTTCAGCGGCAGAGGCAGTGCCATGCCCGATAAGAATTGCTGTTGGGACCACTATTCTCTTTGCTTGTAAGTTAATCGTGTCTGGTTCGTAAGGAAAATCATGAAAGAAATTATCATGGTAAGATGCAAATGCCTGAGTAGCCCAGCTACTACCAATTGTATCTTTTTCTTCCATCCATTTCCCCCAGGCTTTATACGATGGGATGTGTAATCTGCTTTGAGTTTTCGAACCGTACAAGAGTGTATCCTGACTAAGGTATTTAAAAATGTCGCGACCTATGTTTGTGTCTCCTCCACCATTTTTACGGAGGTCTATAATTAATTTCTTTGCCTTATATAACTCAGGTAGTTTTTCAATAAATAATGTATCTATTTTTGGATCACCAAAGGAATTTAGTGAAACGTATGCTATTTCTTTATCGATCCATTTAAATTCAAATAGTTGCCAATCCTCAAATTCTGGAAACACCTCTTTTTCCTTAGTTTCTTCGTGTGTCAATTTCAATTCTTTAATTTTTCCATTTGGAAATTTGAAAGTAATATTAAAACTTGTTCCTTTGGGAGCTTGGAACATTTTCCAAACTGCATGATCCATAAGAATGTAATCTGTTGATGAAGAAATATATGGTATTACTTCTTGCTCTAAATAGGTTTTTGTGGCCACTCCATTCACTTTGATAACTTCCGTGCCAATGGGGATTTCATCTTTTTTACTAAGGTTTGTTCTTGTGACAATTGCCCTATCATCAATGTTCGTTAAAAACAATCGGTATTCTCCAAAATATGTATTGTACAAACTACTTTGAATAGTATCTGAAAAATTGACATTCGTATGCCCATCTTTTAAGGAAGCACAAAGCCTCTGCAACAATCGGTAATATTCGTAATCGTTTTCTGTTTTTTGAACTTCTGTTATTAATTTTTTATAGTCGTTCTCCCATTTAATTTTATCTACTTTATTTAGGTAGACAAAGTTATAATTTACTTCTTGCCAAAATTTCGATAGCCCATACACTTTATCCGCTTTTGAAATAGAGTTTATCATTTGGGCATTAAGACTAAGTCCAAATGAACAAAGAATAATGATTAATATCTGTTTCATCTTTTTATATTTTTTTTATTAAAAAAATTTGTTTGCAAGCTCCTAATCAAATGCGTATTACTGCCTAGCTCCCTTCGACTTCAAGTATTCTTCAATCCCAACATGCCCATAATCTCTCGCTTCCGACAAGGGCGAACCAACATGCTGCACCCGTTTATTCACATCCGCTCCTTTTGAAATTAAATATTTGACGACCTCTAAATGGTTATTTCCTGCTGCCATAATAAGCGCTGTTCCCACATGCGCAACACCTTCGTCTAAACCAGCTCCTTCTCCAATTAAATACTTCACCATATCAAGATCTCCATTTACAGAAGCGAGGATTAGAGGCGTTCCTCTATACGCTTCTTTCTTGTTGACATCTGCTCCTTTTTCAATCAAAAACTTAGCAATACCCAAATGTCCATTCTCTGCTGCTAACATCAGAGGTGTACCCACATACGCTACTCTCGAGTCGATATCCGCTTGCTTTGATTCTAAATACTTGACGATTTCTAGGTGTCCCTTTTCGGATGCTTTTGACAAAGCCGATCCCCAATGCTTGACTAGTGTGTTTATTTTAGCTCCATTCATTACTAGGAATTTTACCATGTCGAAATTCCCGTGTTTGATGGCAGCCATTAGAGCAGTCTCATTGGCATGCCCGTGTAAATTAACATCAGCACCTTTGCTCACAAGAAGCTTTACAAATTTCATATTTCCAACTCGTCCAGCAGCTACAAGTGGTGTTTGCGCTCCTAGTATTCTCCAGGTTCTATCGCCTTCAGTGAAGACCTCATTACCTGGATTCTTGACGATACAATTAGGATCTACCTTTTCCAATAGCCTTGTTACCTCATCAATATTTTCAGTTCGAATAGCCAGCAGCAAAGCCTCACCCCCTTCAGTTTCTTTGATCGCTTTATACTTAGATTTGACGTCAAAACGGCCATCTTTAGCAGCCTGCTCATCTACCACATTCATATTTGCAAGGTTGTCGAAAATAGCTTGTTTTTCATCCTCATTCATATTTTCGAATAGTGAAACCTCTGATTTTTTTCGAAAGTAGAAGATGGTTGTTTCGGAGATGAATCTTCTACTGTATTTACTGTTTCGCTTTGCGCAAATGAATTATTAGCTTCGGAAGCTGGAGCTCCTGTTTTAAACGATTCCTCTTGACTTGTACCTTTTAATTCGGTTAACAATCTTGTTTTATCAGATTCAGAAAGGCTTTTATAGTAAGCTAAGAAGGCAGCTACGTCTGGCTTTATGACTGTCTTTGTTGACTCATTTTTTTCGTTTTTATCTTCTGTCGACTCTGAAGTTTCGTTTAGTGGAGAAGCGATATTTGTGTTTTCTAAATCGCTATCTAAAGTCTCCAAGACCGCATCTTCATTTTCTGTAAAAGCACTCATTGGTTTATTGATCAATAAAAGCAAAGAGAATATTAATGGAGCAGTAAAGACATATTTCCAAAGGCTATGCGGGTTTGATTTTTTCGCGCTAATTTTCATAATTCTTTGTTTTATAAGAGATTGATTGTAATTGGTGGTGATGGTCAAGGGCATGTTGTAAGTAGCCACTTTGAGCAGATTCATTTGGTAGCTTTCTTTTTCAACCGCTTCTCCTTTTAGCAGAATATCATCTGTTTGATATTCAATGTTTTTTTCAACTTCTTTTCTGAACAACCACATTATAGGATTGAACCATAGTAAAATGACAGCGATTTCAGAAAGCAACAAATCATAAGTGTGTCGCTTTTGAACATGAATTTTTTCATGGGCGAGTATCTGTTCGTAAGTTTCGTAATCGTAAACTTCTGGATTAATAAAGATGTAACGAAAGAAAGAACAAGGCTCCGTCATGGAAGGTGAGTTTACAATAACTGTATTGCCATCTTCAATTCGATCCGTACTTCTTGTGATTTTCAATAGAACATTTCCAATCTGAAAAATAAAGTTCAATGCGAAAACACTCACTCCAAAATAGTAAATCATTAAGAGCCAATAGAACAATCCTTTTCCTTCTTTGGGTTGAGGATTGGTAGACGCAGGAACCTCTTTCATTTCATTTGAAATTTGTTCTGAGGGTTTAGTTTCTTTCAGTATTCCTGACTGAGATAGCGATGTAGTTGGTTTAGAAATCTTATTGGCTGACTTAGTTTTAGGAGCTACCTGTGAAGAGTTAATTTCTTTTACAGCAGTGGTATTTTCACTTTTGTAAATATGCTTTTCTATCAAAGTAGAAACGACTCCTTGTTCATTAACCATCTGTGGCAAAGTAATAAATGGCAGTGCGAAAGTCAAAATCAAACAAGCCAGCAAATACGTTCTGTTTGTTCCAAAAAAACTTTCCTTTTCCAGAAATACCTTGTAAAAAACCAACAAGATGGTGATCACTAAGGAAGCCTTGATGAGTAAGGTAATCATAGCTTTATATTTTTATTGTTTTTTGGATTTGATGATTTTTATCATCTCTTTGATTTCTTCTTCAGAGAAGTTTTCCTTTTTAGCAAAATGACTAAACATTTGTTTGAAGGAATTACCAAAGTACTTTTTCTTGATGTCTCCTAAATCACCTTCACGGTAATCTTCGAAAGCTATAGTAGGACTATACTGATGGGTATTCCCAAGCTTCTCTGATTTCAAAAATTCTTTCTTTACTAATATCTTAACTAGTGTGGCTATAGTGTTGTAATGAGGTTTGGGTTCCGGCATCGCTTCGATAATATCTCGGATAAAAACGGCCTTTTGTCGCCAGACAATCTGCATAACCTGATCTTCTCTTTCTGTTAATTTTTTCATATTTGAATTATTATTGGTCTTAAACCGCTTAATAAAAGTTCCTGAAATGTTCTTCTATTTCAGCGCCATAATTCAAAACTACTAACTTTTTAGTACAACTCCTAATTTATTAGTAGAAAGCTACTAAATGATTAGTAGGTCAGTTATTTCGGACTTGATTTTTTAAGACGTGGGGAGTGGGAATGGGGAATGGGGGAATGGAAGTAGAGAGTTTTTTTTCTAACGTATTTTTTTTACCACATAGTTCACGGAGTGTTTTCACATAGAACACGGAGGCTCTATTTTATTATCTCAAAACACAAAAAGAAAAAAACTTTTGCCTCCATGCCCTATGTGAAACTCCTCCGTGAGCTATGTGGTAAAAACTAACAACAAGGGAAATTAAAAAAGATGGATATCATATTTTCCGATTTTCTAGATACAGCTACCAAACAAACATCTCCCCTCTTACCTATTACACATTCATTTCGAAGCCACATTGAGGGGTTCCCTAAAATATGTTTATTTATATTTTCTTCTCCTGGCTCCATCTGGCGAATCAAGTGCAGGACTAAATAATAAATTTCCGAAGATCTTGTTTTATGCAATTTTAAAAACTCAAATCACCTCCACCCGAACCAAATAAACCCCATAATCCCACAACTTCTTCTGACTCATCAAAAACAAGTCTTCATGAATTCCAAAATTCTGAAGATAATCATCGACCACTTTTCGTTCCTCATAAGCTTCTTTTATAGCACTTAAAATTTCATTCACTTCTTCCTCTTCCAAATCAGAGTTATAAGACAAGACCCACAAGCTCGTAAACGTCTCTACCTCCCGATCAATAGAAAAGGTGCCAACATAAAAGGGCTCTTTCTGAAAAAGTAGGATCTCTTCTGCTGACAATTTTGTCTTCAGAGCAAGCCGCCCCACCTCCTTAAAAGAAACAAACCTCATTCCCGCAATATCCGATTTCGCCAGACGAATCCAATCTCTATCCAGATTTGCGACTAGCTTTTCGCCCATATTATCGAATGTGGGATAATTGATATATCGGAGCTGCCGACAAAAATCCAAACTATCTAAATGCTCATGTCCATAGAGATTGAACAAATAGTTTTTGAACAGTTCGTCGGTTTCGAATTCGGTTTTTAATTTAGTGTAGTTTGCAATATTGATGTAAGCTTTTAGGTGTTGGCCTTGAGTTGTTTCTATTTCTACTCGGTAGCGACCGTATTCTCCGGCGTTTGTTTTGTTGAGTAGGCTTAAGCTCAGGAGGAGTAATAGGAATTTCATTTTTTTTGTTTTAGATCATTTTTATGTCACCTCAATTAGTCGTAATCGGCAAATTTATTTGCCAGATTCAATCAACTAGCAGGTTGTTATACAGTTTGATCCTGACAAATAAATTTGCCGGATACTGGCTCTAGCCCCCAGCAACAGCAAAATACAAAGTATCCGTCACCGCCGGCTCCAAAGCCATCGCCCCATTATCCCCTTCCACCGGAATCGTCAACGCTTGCAACACACAAAGAATCGTAGAAAACCCAATCGCCTTTATCGCAGGTTCCTTCGTCCCATCTGCCGATTCGTAAGTTGTTGCACGAAAGGTCCAGTTGAAATATGCTTCCGGAATATTGTAATCCGCGATCACATCCTGCAACTCATCCTGCTTAGCCAACCACTCTTCCTGAGCAGCGGGAGTCGACAAATCGGGACGCTCTTTCTCGTCGGGATACGTCACCCACCAAACAATCGGCACCCGAAATGTATGATGATAGGTATCACCCAACCAACGCGGCTCCGTTCGCGTAAGTGCATCACGCCAGTCTACGTTTTCATGGGCATACCTTTCCTTCAGTTGGCGGCTCAGTTTTATATCTCCGGGACGGTAACCCGTTTTGTAAAAAGCGTACCAGTAATCGGCCAGATATTTCTGACTGGAAACGGGACGGCCCTGATACCGCTGCGATTCGTAGTACACAAAGTAGCGAGTTGATCGCACAATCGGCTCATGCCCCGGTACACCAAAGACATAGGCAATGGCTTCCAGCGCCATTTCATTTCGGCCCAGACCGCAACCGTATAAAATCAACTCTGTTTCCTCGTCCACGATCGTTGGCGACAACGGGAGTAGTTCCTCCTCCTCTATTGCCGCCACTATCGATGAAGCCGTCGCACGCGGGCCCTGTGCATACAAAGGCACCCCCAAACCGCTCCATTCATTGCTGTGCAACACCATGTTGATGCGACCCCAGGGCTGTCCTTTTTTTGATTGATGTTCCACCAAGTATTGCTGTACTTCTTCCAGCGAACGACAGTGCGTCACCAATGCGCCATCCTCCTGCGCCTCATTCAGGCGGTAGTAACTTTCCGCTTCCGTATAGTAAAAATTCTGCTTTCCATTGTCTTCTCCCATGATAAAGGTGACGTTGGGTCGCTTTGAGTTTTTTATAGTTGGAACAAATCCTTCTTTTCTTTTCTCTGCCACAAAGGTCAACTCAGACACTTCGCCATTATGACTAAACGAAGCCAAGTCATTGAGCTCTTTATTCAATTTCATAGTCAGACTTACCAATAAAATCAATAGGAAGATGACCATAAATCCTAACCAATATTTTTCTGGATGCTTTTTCATTATTTATTTTTTTTACTTAGTAATTTTTTTTTGGATAGGGAGAGAAGCATCACCATGAGGCGACACTCCCCTCCTTGCTCTTTGGTTATTTCACGACTTTTAAAGGGCAATAATGAATCGTTGAATATTGAGTTTGCCTTCTATCGTGCCGCGTTCGCGAGCCCATCAAAATCCAATATTCAACGATTCGTTATTCATTATTTTCTTACTTCTATTGTCGCAGCTCCGCAATCCCTCCGATTTGATAAATCAATGAGAGTGCTTACCGGCTTGTACACCGAATCTTCAGCGTAGGTTTATCTTTAAGGCACGTTATTTCGTTTTAACCGTAAACTCCATCGTCCGCGCTCCTTCCAACTTCCAGCTAATAAACTGCCACTTCAAAATTTTCGCTTTCAACTTTTCTTTCAATGCTTCGCTCATTCCCTTGCCGAAAATTTCTACTCCGATCACTTTACCCGTTGCGTTCATAGACAGCACTACTTCGAATTCATCCACTCGTTCCGTTGTTTCAAAACAAGACTTTAGTCGCTTCACTTTTTTCGCCAACATGCTTTCAAGTTCCTTTGGCCATTTTCCGCTTACGATTTCAGCGCTCACCAATACCGGATTGACGCTGGACTTTTTGCGCTTACGAACCACCCCTGCTGTACCCGCATCAAATCCTACTGCTGCATTCGAGACACCTTGTGGCAATGGCAGAGCTTGCTTCACTTTTTCTGCTTCCGTTCCATCTCCGACCACCTCATGATCGATCGCTACGAAGGACGTGTAAGCCGTCATCAGATTGTATTTCAAACCGAGGCTTGTGATTTCTTTCGTTCTCTCCGCATCATTGTCGACTCCGTTGTAATCGTCTAGCAATTTGATGCGTTCGCGAGCCCAAAGGGAACGGAGTGCGGCATTGCGTTTGCTTGGTTTGTAGTTGGCTACTTTGAATGTTTTTTGGTAAGCTGCGCCGCCGGTGTATCCTGAAATAGTGATATCACCATCAGGAGTACCTTTGTACTTTCCAAAAACAATAACCGGTCTTTCAGCCAACACATCCGGAATACTCGATGGCTCCAGGTCGTAAACTTCGATTCCCTTAAAGTTCGCTTGCACTTGCGTTAAAACCGGACGGTTAATGTACTTTCTGAATTTTTCTGCCTTAGCATGTGCCTCTTCTCCTGTTGTGATGATCATCGGTTCGCCACCACCAACATGTGCCATCCCTTCAATGATATATCGGTTGACACCTGAACCAATTCCGAAGGCGTATACATTTGTTTTGTTCAAATTTTTTCGGATGATATCGTAGGTTTCTTTTTCAACACTGACATAGCCATCCGTCACTACTACTACAGATCTCGACAAATCAACATCGCATCGCGGCATATCCAATACTTGCTGTAGTGCAGGCAACAAACGCGTTCCACCGCCACCTCGCTGGTTGTCTATAAAATTAACGGCTGTCTGAATATTTTCTGCATTTGCGTAAAGCGCCTCCTCTGACAACAAACCTGTCGATCCGGAAAAAACCAGCACATTAAATCGGTCGCTGGGGCGTAAACCCGTGATCAAATCGCGCAGTAATTTTTTAGACACATTCAAAGGAAAACCACCCATCGACCCGGACACATCCACCACAAAAACATACTCACGTGGCGGAATCTGATTGGTCTTCACACTTTTAGGTGGCTGCATCATCGCCAGAAAAAATTGCTCATCATCATGCTCGTATAAAAGCAAACCAGACTCAATTTCACCTCCCGACAATCCGTATTCAAAAATGAAGTCGCGGTTACCACCCTGCGTTTCAGAAGCATCTAATTTGAGACTTCCCGTTGAAATTGTTTCGTGGGCTATTGACACGGCATGCGTTGAACAGTCCATGTGCTGAATGGGCATACCTGCGGAGATATAGACTTCCATTCCAAAAGTGTAATTCGATAATTTATTTTCTTTAGTGTATGGAGTGGCTACAAAACCGGAATTGGTTTTTGATGCTTCAGCAGTTGTTGTTTCTGAGTAGCGCGGGCCTACCACTGTCGGGTAAACGAATTCATAAATACCTTCTTCCGGTATCAATAACTCCGTGTATTTCAAAACGACTTCGATCCCATCACCAGGCTGTATGTTCGCTACGTTCATCTGAAAAACATTGGGGCGTTCCTGCTCTAAAAGTGAAGCGCGCTTACCTTCGGACTTTGCAGCCTCGTAGTTTTTTCTTGCTTTGTTTCGTTCCTGAATTTCGGCAGTGATGGTTCTGTTTCCGATCTTCATTTCCAGTCCGTAAATCGCTGCGCGGGTTGAGGTCGGGAAAATATAGATGGCTTCCAGTGGAGTACTGCCTTCATTGCTGTATTGCTGCGTCACCGTTACATCTGCAATCACACCGGCGATATTTACTTCAGCCTTGGTTGATTTTAGAGGCAGCTGATCTGTTTCAGCGTTTTCACTCTTTACAAAGAAGTAAGGCGACAAGGTCTTGTCATCGGCTACTTTTTGAGCTTTTGCGCTTAGAGCTGCCATTAATATTAATTGGGCTAGCAAGGCGAAGCGGAGGATGGATAGCGTGGTCTTTTTCATGTCATTTCAATTTTGATAGTGAAGAAAATGCTGGATGCTGGTTGCTGGTTGCTGGATCACGCGGTACGTAGCAATCGCGCTTGTATGGCGAAGTAATACGAAGGCATGGAGATTCACGTTAGAAGTGATCCGGCAACCAGTATTTAGTATCCTGATTGATTATACTATCAAAATTAGGGGAATGAGAGGTGGGATCACACAGGGTTCTATTATTCGTTGGGGATGAGCTATTATGCGTTTGAGGAATGGGGATGGGGATGGGGATGGGGATGGGGATAGGAATGCTCTTCTAGCGTGGGCACTCGACTGCGCCTGCTAAGGTGTTTAGGAGTTATGAGGCTGCTATTTAGGGTCATACGGGAAATATCGCCGGGTGGGATTTGAATCGTTGAATCGTTGAATCGTTGAATTTCGATTGGCCCTTTAGCGCGAAAAAAAACGCGGTTATAAAAAGTTCAATCTTCGCCGATTCAACATTTCTTACGTAATAATCTGCAACAAAAGACAGAGCACGTTCAAGTGAAAATTGCGATTTCGATTGTAATTGCCATTTACTACAGTTCCTTCCGAATAGCCTTCCCCAATCCTTCTCCCTGTTGTGTAAACACAAATTCAATACGTCGATTCTGAGCCTTGCCCTCCGCAGTACCGTTAGAAGCTCTGGGTTCGAATTCTCCTTTTCCGGCAGCGGTCAATTGATTGGTGTTGACGTCAAATTCGTTGATGAGTAAGTCGATAACTCTACTGGCCTGAGCAGTACTTAAGGTCCAGTTGTCAGGAATACTTTTACTCCCCGTGAGACTATTGTCGGTGTGGCCAACTACATCAACATTCATGATAGGGAAACGGGTGATCACAGCAGCTAATTTTTCCATAATTTCAACTCCACGTTTTTCAATTCGATTCGTTTTACCCTTTTTGAAAAGCAATCCTTCCGGAAAAATCAAACGCACTTTTTCACTGGTACTGACCAATTCAAAATCGGTATAACCCATTTCCTGAAAAACAAAATGGACATCGCTGGAGAGGCGGGTAAATTCACCTTCATGGCGATTCAGTACCTGTTCTACTTTTTTCAGTTTTGCCTTTAAGGCTGCTATTTCATTTTCTCTATCGCTCAATTTACCGCTTAAAGATTGGGCGGTAGATGCTGAATTAGTACTTACATTTTCAATCTGGCCTTCCAACTGAGCGATTTTCATTTTTAGCTCCGAACGCAAGGTCACCAATACATTGTTTTCTCCCTTTTGCTCTGACAACAGTAAGCGCAATGATAAGATTTCTGATTGTGCCTCGTTCAAGTTTTTTCGCCAGGCGTTGGCTTCACTGGTGTAAAATTTTTCATTATCCATTTCCAACATTTTCACTGCCTCCAAATGTTTCTTTTTGGTCATACAGGAACTTAACATACAGGCAAAAGATAGTAACAACAGGAGGGAGAAATTTTTCATGGTCTTTATTTTACGATAGCAGTAACTTTAAACAACTTCACTAAATAAAAAATGGTGAATGGCAATATTATGAAATAATTGCCATTCACCAAATTTTGTGGAGAGGAAAATGAGGGTTGGAAGTGGGAAGTTGGAAGTGGGAAGCTACCCTATATCGCGGGCTCCGCATTCGCAGGAATGCTTCCAACTTCCCGCTTCCAACTTCCAACCCTAAATATTATCTCAACCGGAAACTAGAAGCTCCCAACAATCCAATATCAGTAAATACCGCAGCACGGTAATATCCTTTTTTCAATTTCGAGCTCAGGTCGTGCTTGAAAGAAATACGCTGGCTGGCACCAATGTTTATTTCTTTTGCTTCAGCAGCGATGATGTTCGTATCCTGGCCGTTGACTTTTACAGTTGCATTGATTGGATTATCCAACTTAATGGGTGTTCCTTTATCGTCGCTGATAACGAGGTAAATATTTTTTACCCCCTGAAATTCTTCAGGTACATCTGCTAAATCGAAACTAGCGTCAATGATCCTAGCCCTTCTTGACTTGGCAGTTACTTTTGATTTTCTTTTCTTTTGCAACTCTACTCTAAAACCAGAAGCTTTAAAGTTTGCCAACGTTAGACGACCTACTTCTTCCTGAATGGATCTGTTAAGTGTAGCTAATTGTTCGTTGTCTTCACGAGCAGTTGAAAGGTCAACTTCAAGTACACCAGTACGGGTACGCAGCGAATCATTCTCATTCTGTAAAGCAAAGATAGAGTTTTCTAAACGAGATTTAGCGCCAAGCAACGATTGAATTTCTGCTCGCAGGCCAAATAGCTCCGCCTCGTTGTTTGTATTGGTAGCTTTTACAGCCTTGATCGTTTGATCACGGCGGCTAACGCGCTTTTTAGCATCTTTCAAATCAGAAGCAAGTGTTAGATTTTCGTCACTTAATGCTTCATAAGCTGTTTGTAAGCTATCCACTTCTATTTCGAGGTCAGCTTTTAGAGCTTCCATGCTAGAGATTTCTGAGGCCAGGGTTTCATTTTTTTCAATCAGTCCCAGTTTTTCATTCTTTAGCCCCATGTTTGACCAAATGCTGTATCCAAGTCCAAAAGCTAAAAGAATGGCGATTGCTCCTAAGATGTGTCGTGCTTTCATTTTGTGATTTTTTATGTGTTTTGATAATGGTTGTAGAAACGACCCATATTATAGGAATCGTATGCGTTTTTTGTTATTTTTTTGAAAATATGCTTAGAAGTTGTTTAACTTAAAGTAAAAAAACCTAAGCACTTTGTAACTGGCCACAAATATAGAGTCTACATTTTTAATATCGGTTTTTAGCTTAAAAAAATTGCAAATCCCTCATTATTCATCCGTAATTCTGACCTTTTTAGCTTGGGAATTCCATCAGGATTAGTTGAAGTGGTCAGGAGTCAGTTGCGCGTGGACGTGGGTCGCCAAGGCGATTTTTTTTGATGGAACACAGATGAACGGATTAACACGGATTTTTTTCGTCGGACGTGTCCCCTTTTAACGCAGTAGAGCCAATTATCCAGCGCGCGATTTGTTAAAAAATCCGTGCAAATCTATTCGATCCGTTCAATCCGTGTTACCATCAAAAAAAATTGCGCAAGTGGTCCGTATCCGAGGGAAGAGCTGACTATAAACAGCTTATTTTTTACTAAATTTGTGCTGCAAAAAAATCGCAAACCATATTAATACACCGTGTATTAACATCACGGAGCCACGTTAAAAGAACGGACTCCCGGCACCTCACACCTGACTCCTCAACAAAATGACCGTAAATAACAAAGCATACCGAACCATCTGGGAAAAAGAATCGGAAGCCGGCACCATACAGATTATTGATCAACGGCAGTTGCCGCATCAATTTATCATTGAAGATATCTCAACGGTGGCGCAAATGGCGGCGGCTATTCGCGACATGCACTTGAGGGGAGCGCCATTGATTGGTGCGGCGGCGGGCTATGGCATGTATCTGGCTGTTTTCAGTGAGGGGAATAATCCGGCAGACGATTATTTGCAAAAAATGGCTGACCAACTTCTGCAAACCCGACCAACTGCGGTTAACCTTTCCTGGGCAGTTCATCAACAATTGGAAGCGATTGCAAAATGCACCTCTCCTGAAGCGCGTTTAGCAACAGCTCTAAAAGTAGCGCGGGATATTACCAACTCCAGCGTGGAGAAATGTTTTCAGATTGGGCAACATGGATGGCCATTGATCGAAAAAATTAGTGCTGCAAAAAAAGGAGCTACTGTCAACATCCTCACACATTGTAATGCGGGCTGGCTGGCCTGTGTTGATCATGGTACAGCCACTGCTCCGATTTATGCGGCTCATAAAAAAGGGATCAAAGTGCATGTATGGGTGGACGAGACTCGTCCCCGAAATCAGGGCGCCCGACTGACGGCCTGGGAGCTTTTGCAAGAAGGCGTTCCTCACACTATAATCACGGATAACGTAGGTGGCCATTTGATGCAACATGGCGAGGTGGATCTGGTGATGGTGGGGAGTGACCGGACAACGCGTTGTGGTGACGTGGCGAATAAAATTGGCACCTACCTTAAGGCGCTTGCTGCAAAAGATAATGGGGTACCTTTTTATGTGGCGCTTCCTTCTTCTACTATTGACTGGGACTTGCGGGATGGTGTCAGGGAAATACCGATCGAGGAGCGACATGCGGATGAGGTGAAATACATTCAGGGTGTGCACGAGGATACGATTCAGAAAGTTTTGTTGACGCCTGCGGATAGTCCGGCTACTAATTTTGGGTTTGATGTGACGCCGGCTCGTTTGGTGACGGGCTTGATTACGGAGCGTGGGGTTTGTAGGGCGGATGAGGCTGGGATTTTAGGCTTGTTTCCTTTCTAAACAAGTTAAAATCGAAGTCGAAATCAAAGTGCACTCGAATGCGGAACTCCGCGTCTGCGGAAAAAAACGTTGACCTTGACTTTGACTTTGACTTTGATTTGAGTGTACCACGAAGTTGTTTAAAGTTATTCTCCAAGTTTGCAGCTAACTCATTGATCCCGAATACTTCAGCTATGCTTCGTCGCCGTAGCTTGCTCCTCCGCCGGATCCTACGGCGGATCCTACGCCAAGGCTTCGGCTCTTGAGAAAGGCTTCGGCTCCTGAGAAAGGCTTCGGCGGCACGCGGATGGCTACATAAATGCTGAAAAGAATTTCCCACTTGCGGATGGGAGGGCAAATGAGCTTCGTCTTCAGCATCAAGCAGTTAGCTTCACTTCTGTACAATAACTTTAAACAACTTCCTTATGATAGACGAAGGCTACATCAAATTTAATTGCAACTGGACGCCCGCTCCTCCCCTTTTAGCGGAAGCGATAACAACACTCAATGCCTGTCGCCAACGGCTATTCCAACTGGGTCTGATTGGTGCTTATGAAAATGGGATTGGTTATGGCAATATAAGTCAGCGACTGGAAGGAGAGCGCTTTGTTATTAGTGGTTCTGCGACGGGGAATATGGCGGTTTTAGACGAAAGTCATTACAGCCTTGTCCATCGGGTGAATGTGGCAAAAAACGAGGTGTATTGTGCCGGGCCGATAAAGGCCTCTTCGGAGTCGATGAGTCACGCCATTATTTATAAAGAAAACCCTAACATTCAGGCTGTGATCCATGTTCATCATCTGGGAATGTGGCAAAAATTGTTAGACAAAATCCCAACTACGGCAGCAAATGTTAGCTACGGTACGCCGGAAATGGCTGCCGAAATTGTCCGTCTTATGCGGGAAAGTAATCTTTTGAAAAAAAAGCTCTTTGTAACTGCCGGACATGAGGAAGGGATTTTTACCTTTGGGGAAGATATTAATACTGCAGAGCAACTTCTATTTCATAAATTTAAAGAACATGAACTCAATGCACATAAAAAATGACGACACCGGCAGCCTGAAGCGCAAGGTTGAACGATACAAAGAAATTTTGGCCAACACCAGAGCTTACCGTACGGTTTGGAAAGAAGAATTGAGAGATAGTATCGTCAATCGTTTAACTGAACTTTCTGAAGCTGCAGGCCTTGGTGCCGAGATTGAGGTAAAGTCTACTGTTGAAAACCTGGAGGCGATTGTACTCAGTATGGGTGAAGCAAAAAGTGGTATTTGGGAAAATGTAAATGACGATATTAAACGCCACCTGATCAAACACAATGGATCACTGATTTACCAACAACTTTTCAACGGTAAGATCATTGTATTGATTAACCTTCCTGTGATTGAAGGTTATGGTCAGCCTAGTCCGCCAAAAACAGTTGCGATTTATCGTCCGGAGGAAGTTAAAGAACCGTTTATGTTGCGTCACCTGGAGGAGTTTATTAAGGATTTGACCAACTGGGAAGATTTTGATGATGATGAGCCTGCCGGGCAGCAGAAGATTGGATATAATTTTAATTTTTTACAGGAGGAGAATGAGGGGTAGTAGAATTGGAATGTGAATGTGAATTGGAATGCGCATGTTTCTTGAATGGATGGGACACGGATTAGGCAGATTTAACGGATTTGGACGGATTTTTTCTCTTGACTATAGTGCGCCCTCCAAGGTAATATGTTTCGCTTGATGTGAATCGCTGGCACCTACCATCCTCTAACCCTATAAACCCTAATGCTGACAATGGTGGATCGAACGCGCGACAGGCACCGCGATCTAACTAAGCAACTCAAACAAAAGGGTCAATCTCCAGATAGTGGATATTGACTCTTTTTTGTTATTTTGTAACTGTTCAGTGTTACCTACGATAGGGGGCATTTGAGTTTGCACTTGACACTTGAACTTGCACTTTTTAAGATTCAAGTGCAAGTATCAAGTGCAAGTTCAAATGCCCGCAGTTCGCAGGAGCCCCCAGATCAAAGCAAGCTGAATAGTTACGTTATTTTTAAGTTTAGTACACTGTAATTTAAGTTTCGTCCGAATTTGAATAGGTTATTTTGAAATTGATTGAGTTATAAATTTCGCGAATAGCCTTAGCTATTTAAGGAATTTCTAACGAAAAGTAATTTCAAAA
>Ga0114957_1000838_pt1 | contig 37041 bp, 28 predicted proteins | sample BantaG_FD_87175 | JGI IMG/M metagenome (GOLD analysis project Ga0114957, IMG submission 87175) | Marine algal microbial communities from Bantry Bay, Ireland - BantryBay_4 metaG | ecosystem: Host-associated > Algae > Red algae > Unclassified | place: Bantry Bay, Ireland | collected 2014-11-21
GACCCCAACAACCCACGTATTTTATATGCTTCTTCATGGCGCGCGCAACGTACGCCCTATAGTTTGAGTAGTGGTGGTGATGGTTCTGGCTTATGGAAGAGTACCGATAGCGGCGAAACATGGAATGAGATTTCAAAGAACGAAGGCTTCCCGAAAGATACCTTGGGTATTATTGGGGTAACGGTTTCCCCGAAAAATTCGGAGCGTGTTTGGGCCTTGGTGGAAAACAAGAAAAAAGGAGGCTTGTACCGTTCTGAAAATGGTGGAAAAGATTGGACACAGGTAAATAGCGAGCGGAAACTGCGCCAACGTGCTTGGTACTATACCCGTTTGTATGCAGATACCGAAGATGAAAATACGGTCTATGTGCTCAATGTGCGCTACCACCGTTCGACCGATGGCGGCAAGAGTTTCAATACTTTCAACGCGCCGCATGGCGACCACCACGATTTGTGGATTGCCCCTGAAAATTCGAAGCGTATGATTATCGGTGATGATGGTGGCGCGCAGATTTCCTATGATGCTGGCCAGACTTGGAGCACCTATTACAACCAACCCACGGCGCAGTATTATCGGGTGACGACTGATAATTCGCATCCGTATCGTATTTATGTGGCACAGCAAGATAATTCGACCTTGCGCGTGAAGCATCGTAGTGATGGTAACAGTATTAGCGAGGCCGATTGGGAAGAAACTGCAGGTGGTGAGTCCGCTCATATCGCGGTGGACCCTTTGAATAATGATATTGTCTACGGAGGTTCTTACGGTGGATTCCTAACGCGAGTAAACCACGAAACCGGAACTACTAGGGGTATTAATGTGTGGCCTGATAACCCGATGGGATATGGTGCAGAGGGAATGAAATATCGCTTTCAATGGAACTTTCCTATCATGTTCTCTAAGCACGACCCGAAAAAATTATATACGTTTTCGCAGAATGTACATATGAGTACGAACGAAGGGCAAAGTTGGGAATTGCTTTCTGAGGATTTAACACGGAATGACCCCGATAAATTAGTCTCTAGTGGTGGACCCATTACGCAGGATAATACAGGAGTAGAATATTACTGTACCATTTTCGCAGCAAATGAGAGTCCCTTAAAAGAAGGCTTATTATGGGTAGGAAGTGATGACGGATTAATTCATGTTTCCAAAGACGGAGGCGGAAATTGGGAAAATGTAACTCCAGCCGGAATGCCCGAATGGAATATGATAAACAGCATTGAACCTTCCGCTTTTGACGAAGGAACTTGCTATGTTGCGGGAACAAGATACAAGCTAGGAGACTTTAGACCTTACTTATATAAAACCACTGATTACGGGAAGTCGTGGACAAAAATAACAAACGGTATAAATCTAGAGCATTTTACAAGGGTAGTCCGTGAAGACCCGAAAAGAAAAGGCTTACTCTATGCCGGTACCGAAACAGGCATGTATATTTCCTTTGACGATGGCGCCAATTGGAGTCCGTTTCAAATGAACCTTCCTATCGTTCCGATTACTGATTTGGCCATCAAAGACAACAACCTAATCGTAGCCACCCAAGGAAGAAGCTTATGGATTTTAGATGACCTAACCGTACTCCATCAGTTGGATGCAGCCAAGAAAAGTATGGCATCCATTTTATATGCTCCAAAAGATTCATACCGTACAAGTGGACGCACCCAAAGTGAGCCATCAAAAACAGAAGGTGCGAATCATCCCAACGGTGTTATCTCACATTTCTATTTAAAGAATCTAGCCGAAAAAGATAGTGTCGCTTTGACCTATATGAGTATGGCCGGAGATACTTTGGCGTCTTTTAGTAATTCATCCAAAAAGAAAGACAAAAAACTTAAAGTCGAAAAAGGAGGCAATACCCATGTCTGGGATACCAAAGGCGAAGGTGCAGAAACCCTTGACGGAATGATTTTCTGGGCAGCAGGATTCGACGGACCAAAAGCAGTCCCCGGAAACTACAAAGTTTCCCTAAACGTAAACGGAGCAGAGCAGTCGCAGCAATTTAAAATCATTCCCGACCCAAGAGCGGAAGCATCCGTAGCAGATATGCAAAAGCAATACGACTTCCTAACCGAAGTAAATGGAACGGTCAATCGAGCACATGAGTCCATCGAAAAGATTCGTGGCGTCAACAAGCAATTGGATGCTTTCACGAAGCAATACAAAGGCAACGAAGCCACAAAGGACTTGGTAGAAAAAGCGAAGACCATGAAAGAAAGCTTCGAAGAAATCGAAAAAGCCCTATACCAAACGCAAAACCGAAGTGGTCAGGATCCTTTGAATTTCCCCATACGCCTAACCAACAAATTGGCGCATTTGAATAGAATCACAGGTTTCGGCGACTTCCCCCCAACCGACCAAGCCATAGCCGTTCAAAAAGAACTAACGGGTAAAATAGAAACGCAACTAAAATCCTTCGACGCCATGGTAGACAAAGAGCTACAAGACTTTAATGCTGCGTTTAATGATTTGAAATTGAATTATTTGTTTGTAGAGGAGTAGTTGATGTTGTCAGTTGTCGGTTGATGGGAGCACGGTGCTTGATGTTGCAAGTAAGGTGAAATCAGTAAAGAAGGTATAGGTCCTCCCCTGCTAAGGGGAGGTGCCCGCCTTGTCTCCGACAAGTGAGGCACGAACGAGAGGAAGACATAGAGGGGGCCTTGGTGAAGCAACTCAGAAAATGAAACCATTCAAGTCCCTAACCCTAACCCCTCCGGCTGTCGCCACTTCCCCTTGTAAAAGGGGAGGACCTTGGGTTCAACTTTTGTAACAGATTAGAATCATGCCTGAAAAACTAAACAATCACAAATACTTAAAAGAGTTTAGAAAGGACCTACGTAATAATCCAACAAAAGCAGAATCTCAGTTATGGAAAGCACTTCAGAAAAAACAACTTGAAGGAAGAAGATTCAGAAGACAACATAGTATTGGAAATTACATCGTTGATTTTTATTGCGTTAGTGAGAACTTAATAGTAGAACTTGATGGAGAATATCATGCCAACCCGATTAATGAAGAACACGATAGAAAACAATCCGAATATCTCGAAAACTTAGGTTTCAAAGTCATACGTTTCGAAAACCATATAGTCTTCGAACATTTAGATATGGCTCTAGAGGCCATAAAAGCAGAATTCAAACAAAGGTAACAGGAACAGGTCCTCCCCTGTCAAGGGAGGGTGCCCGCAGGACGGAGGGTTATCTAGGTGAAGTAGGTACATAGCTTCATTATCCTAGTTCCTAGTTCTACCCCCTGTGGTGCCTCCACCTCCCCCAGAAAAAGGGAAGGATCCTTGACTTCAATTCTTTCTAAATAAAGTAAATTTGCCTTCAACAAACAACTAGCACCCGACAACCAATTGGAATACTACAACTACATAAAAGCCCTGCACCTTATTTTTGTGGTGACTTGGTTTGCGGGCTTGTTTTATATTCCCCGATTGTTTATTTACCACATTGAAGCAGCTCAAAAACCATCTCCTGAAAGGGAAATTTTGACTACGCAATTGCAACTGATGACCAAACGCCTTTGGACTATTATCACTTGGCCATCGGCGATTCTTTGTACGCTATTTGCCCTCGTAATGCTACATTTAAACTCTGGCCTAATCTACCAACCTTGGATGCAGGTAAAACTTGGTTTCGTAGTCTTGCTATTCGCTTATCACATCAAAAACCATCTGATTTACAAACAATTGCAACGCAACGAAATCAACTATAGCAGTAATTACATGCGTATTTGGAATGAAGGTGCTACGCTGATTCTCTTTGCCGTAATCTTCTTGGTCATTCTTAAAAGTGCCGTGAATTGGATATTCGGCGTTGTTGGGATTATCGTTTTGGGAGTACTATTAATGCTGGGGATTAAGCTGTACAATCGTATTCGAGAGAGATAGTATTCAGTGGGCAGAAGCAGAGAGCAGTAGCTCTTGGCTTCCTCCTGCGGCGGGCAAGCTTGTCTCGTGTCTCTTAAAAAAAGTACTTTTTACAACGCACTATTCTTATGATGCAACTAAAGGCGAAAACTGGAAAAAAGCTAACTAAAAAAACTGCCCACTGCCACTGCTAACTGCCAACTCCCTTTAAAGTCCTCTTTCGGACTGTACCGTTTCATAGGCCTTTTGCACTTCCTTGAACTTTTCTTCCGCTCCTTTCTTTATGGCCTCATCTTGCGTATTTACGCGGTCGGGGTGGTATTTTTTGGCCATCGTACGGTATGCTTTTTTGACTTCGTCATTAGTAGCGGTTTTCGAAATCTCCAGAATTTTATACGCATTGTCCGCAGCCTTTACAAACATTGCTTTGATGCTATCGAAATCGCGTGCCGTCAAGCGCAAATAGCCTGCGATTTGTTGTATTTTATTGATTTCGGCATTGGTGACCTGCCCGTCTGCTTGAGCAATTCCGAATAAAAAGTGAAGCAATTGAAGTCGAACTTCGTATCGCGTTCGTTGATTCAGGTAAGTGCAGATGCGCTGCGCCGAGATTTCCCGTTTTTTATTGATATCATTAAAGGTTCGAAAAATGGCGTTCGCCTTTTCTTTGCCATAAGTACTCACAAAGTACTGTCGCACATAGTCCATCTCGCTCTGGCTTACCGTACCATCGGCCCTTATTACTAGAGAACAAAGTGATAGCAGATTCAGTTCGAAATCCGCAGGTGAAACCTTCTGGCGGGTCATGTCCTGAAATACCGAGCGTGGCCCACCTTTTTTTGTTGCTGCACCATCGATAAGGCTTCCGACAAGAAACCCTAAAATAGCCCCTGGGTATCTAAATAAGTAATATCCGGCAATAGCCGCAATCCATTTTATCATTCTATTCTCGATTTTTTCAAAGATACCTTTTTACGGGAAAAAGCACGGCTGTTATCAATTCCTCACAATAGGTACTCCACATTACAACGGTTAGACTATAAATAACTATGAACGTTACAATTTTAAGCAAGCTTCTTTTGTTAGGTACGCATAAAAGAAACGACAAAATCGGTATCTTTACATACTTTAATTTCAAAACAAAATAGTTATGTATCCCGCAGAATTAGTAAAACCGATGAGAGACGACTTGGCGAATGCCGGGTTCGAAGAATTATATACGGCTGATTCAGTCGAAAAAGCAATTAATAAAGAAGGTACGACCCTAGTTGTAGTGAATTCCGTTTGTGGGTGTGCTGCCGCGAATGCAAGACCAGCTGCCAAGATGAGTTTACAACACGCCAAAAAACCAGATCATGCGGTTACCGTTTTTGCAGGTGTTGATACCGAAGCTGTTGACGCTGCTAGAAACTTGATGATTCCTTTTCCACCATCGTCACCAAGTATGGCCTTGTTCAAAGATGGTGAATTGGTTCACATGATCGAACGTCACCACATTGAAGGCAGACCTGCCGAATTGATCGCCGAGAATTTAGTCGGCGCTTACGATGAGTTTTGTTAAGAAGCCCCACCCTAGCCCTCCTCTCTTGGGAGGGAACAAAAAGATATCTAAAACCGCTCTAACCGAGCGGTTTTTTTGGTCTTAAGTTTTACGTCATTTTCGTCTTAAATCTTACTTTTGTAACATGCGTAAATTATTGGCTTACCCATTAAGTGGAGTCTTCCTGATTTTTTACATACTAACCTTGCTTGTATTTCATCCACTGCAATGGTTAACATATAATCTTTTTGGCTATGAAGCCCACAAGAGATGTGTCGCGATCATGAACCTATGTCTTTTCCGCTGTACCCATCTCCTTGGCACCACCTACTCGTTCAAGAATGACCAAAATCTTCCCACCGACAGACCCTTGATTATAGTGCCCAACCATCAAAGTCTAAATGATATCTCGCCCATTATCTGGTTCATGCGCAAACATCATCCGAAATTCGTGAGCAAAAAAGAGCTAAGCCATGGTATTCCTAGTGTTTCTTACAACTTGCGCCATGGCGGTTCTGCTTTGATAGATAGAAAAGATAGTAAACAAGCCGTTGCGGAAATTGCTAAATTGGGCAAGTATATCGAAACGCATAATAGAAGTGCCGTAATCTTTCCTGAAGGAACACGAAGTAGAACGGGGCATCCGAAGGAATTTAAAACTAACGGAATACGTATTTTAATCAAACGTGCACCATCGGCGCTGCTCGTTCCCATCAGTATTAATAACTCATGGAAGATATTGCGATACGGAAAATTCCCCTATGGCATCGGAAATCGATTGACTTTTGAGGTGCACCAACCGATAGCTACAGATGGCAGTATAGAAGAGGCAATAGCGGCTACGGAAAAAGCTGTAATTTCAGGTATAACCGAATTTAAATGAAAGCAGACGAAATCATATCTAGGACGATTTTCTTTGTAAAAGAAACGCTAAAGGGTGCGGAAGGTGGGCACGATTGGTTTCATATTCAACGGGTACACACAAATGCCCAGAAAATAGGAGCTTCTGAAAATGTTGATGAATTAGTTGTTGCCTTGGGTGCCTTATTGCATGATATTGCCGATGCCAAATTTTATGATGGCGATGAGACCGTTGGCCCAAAAATGGCAACCGACTTTTTGCAAAAACTTGATGTTGAGCCAAACACAATCAACCAAGTGGTATACATTATCAACAATATTTCTTTTAAAAATAGCCTCTCACAGAATGCCCATACAGCGCACCCTCTTGAACTGCAGGTTGTACAAGATGCTGATCGTTTAGATGCTATCGGGGCTATCGGTATTGCTAGGGCTTTTAACTATGGAGGATTCAAAAACAGGGAATTGTATAATCCAGAAATAGCTCCAAATCTCCATATGACCAAAGAGGAATATAAAAAATCAACTGCCCCTACCATTAATCATTTCTATGAAAAATTACTATTGTTAAAGGATAAAATGAATACTACGACGGGTAAAAAATTAGCCGAAAAAAGGCACCTTTATATGATAAACTATCTTGCGCAATTCGAAAATGAATGGAGCGGTTCGCTTTGAACAGTCTTACGAAAACGTTATAGTATCTTTCCCCTTGTTATCCTAAGGCAAGCCTCTCTTTTTTTTGTATCTTCCTGACGTTAATTCCAACTCCAACTTAAGATGCAAAGAAGAAAATTCATTAAAAATTCGGCAGCAGCCTCAGCAGTATTTTCAATAGTCCCTAGTTTTGTAATGGGGAAAAATCACGTACCTCCCAGCGATACCTTATACATGGCTGGCTTCGGAGCAGGTGGACAAGGTGGTGGCGATATTCAAGCCCTATTTGATACGGGCAAGGTAAAGTTCGTTGCACTTTGCGATGTTGACGAAAATAGAGCGTCTGGCACTTACGGAAAATTTCCCGATGCTAAAAAATATAAAGATTTTAGAAAGGTTTATAAAAAACACCTCAAGGAAATCGATGCTATTGTTGTAGCGACCCCCGATCACATGCACGCTTCTATCGCGTTGCCTTTTATGAAAGCTAAAAAGCATGCCTATGTTGAAAAACCCTTAACGCACAATATCAATGAGGCGCGAATCATGACACAAGTTGCGAAGGAAAATGGTATTGTTAGCCAAATGGGAAACCAAGGGGCATCAAGCGATGGTAGTCGTGAGGCAAGAGAGATGATAGAGTCTGGTATTATCGGAAAAATAAATCGTGTAGATTGCTGGACGAATCGCCCAGTATGGCCTCAAGGCATTCCCGTACCTACCGACAAACAAGCCGTTCCCGATGGGTTAGATTGGGACCTTTGGTTAGGTGCCGCGGCAAAACGAGATTATAATTCTGCTTATTTGCCATTTAAATGGCGTGGTTGGTGGGATTTTGGAACAGGAGCCCTTGGTGATATGGGCTGCCATATTATGGAAACACCTTTTAGCGTGCTCGACCTTGGTTACCCTACCGAAGCAGAAGCAAGCTGTACGACCAATTGGGTAGGTGATTTTGTGGAAGCCGATTACAACAAGTCGTGCCCATCTTCATCTTTGGTACGATTAAAATTCAATACTGCCGAACACGGTGATATCGCGTTAAACTGGTACGACGGTGGTATTATGCCCGATCTACCAGACGAGTTAAAAGATGGCGAAACCATGGGTGCAGGTGGTGGAGGTTCTATTTTTTATGGGACCAGAGGTATTCTAATTTGTGACGTCTATTCTAGAAATGCACGTTTGGTACCTTCGAATACCATGAAAATGATTACCCCTCCTACACCATATTTAGAACGAATTCCTGGAGATACTGGGGGCCATCGTGCTAATTTCGTTGAAGCTTGTCTAAATGGTACTAAAGCATCTTCAGATTTCAGCCGTTCCGGACCTTTAACCGAAGCAGTTTTGATGGGCAACTTGGCCATCAGGGCATTTCAACTGAAAGAATTCAAGGAAGGTAAAAAAGCGGGCGACTGGGATCCGTTTATGTATCCAGGGCGCAGAAAATTGCTTTGGGACGGCGCCAATATGAAAGTCACTAACTGGGATTTGGCCAACGAATGGGTCAAAGGCAGCTACCGTAAAGGTTGGGAGCTTGGATAATTCTGGCTATCTGAGTGCAGTCGAATTTTCTAGAAATTTCGACTGCACTCAATATCTTAATAACTAAAACAACTTCATCTGACCAATTTTATATTGCTCGTGCAATGCTGTTTTCAATTTTGGTAAGCTTTTGTCCTTGAAATAGGTGTGCTTTGCCAAACGCATTAAGTCGTGTAATTGTTTGGCTATCTTTCCTTCGCCCCTACTGCGAATACCAAAGCGGCTATCGTTCAATTTACCCCCATGGCAGGCTTCTATCTGGTGAAGTACTTTGTTCGCTCGGTCGGGTAAGGTTTTATGAATCCAATCAGTAAATATTTGCCCTATCGCACCGTTCAAACGAACTACGGTAAAGGCCATAGTGCTGGCTCCATTTTCAGATACCGCTTTTGCCAAGTTCATAATCTCATGACTATTAATGCCCGGTATAATCGGAGCCAACATTGCATTTACGGGAATATCGTTTTCAGCTAATATACGAATGGTCTCCAATCGCTTTTTTATAGATACCGTGCGGGGTTCCAAAATGCGTCTTGTTTTCTCTGAGAGCGAAGTCACAGAAACGTTTACTGCCACTAGCCCATCTTTGGTAAGCGCCTTGAGCAAGTCCAGATCACGTAAAATCAAAGCGTTTTTCGTAATGATGCCGACAGGGTGTTTATATTTTAAGAATACTTTTAAGCAAGCCCTAGTAATCTCGAACTTCTTCTCGACAGGTTGATAACAATCGGTATTACCGGATAATACGATGGTCTGCGCTTTCCATCTTTTGTTTTTGATTTTGGCCTCTAAAAGTTTGGACGCATCTTTTTTGATGAGAATTTTTCGTTCAAAATCCAACCCTGCACTATACCCCCAGAACTCATGGGTATTTCGTGCATAGCAATAAATGCACCCATGTTCGCAGCCCTGATACGGATTCATTGAAAATTGCATTCCCACATCGGGACTACTCACCTTGTTTACAATAGTTTTGGGGAAAATAGGAATGTATTGGGTTCGATTATTATCAGCTTCTTCCCCTTCTAAACGGCAAAATTCTAAAAAATCATCTCTGGTCTCATAGACGTTCTGTATAAAACGGTTGTGCACATTTTGTTGCGCTCCTCTTCCTTTGACGTAGTTTTTTGTGTTCAATTAAATGGATTTATTCCAAAAATATGGAAATAATCCATTATATGAAAGGCCTCCAAATGTTAATTGATAAAATTAGAAGGTTTTGTTCCCTCTCCTCAAACGGGGAGAGGAATAAATCCGCCCAACAAGTCACTCCGCAGGGGTGGTTGAAATCTCAAACCTCAGTTCAAAACCTAAACGCGAATTGTAAAATCGAAGGCTTGGGCTTTCAAAGCCTTTGTCCAACAAAGTTGAACACCTCCCTTCATCTGAAGGGAGGAGCCAAAAAAATGGTTACTTGCTTTCTGAGGAATTACCAGCGCTTTTCAAAACAACTTTTACCAGTTGTTTTTTGTTGCCACGTTTGGCGTAAAAAAGCAACTGATCTTTCTTTTTGTCGATTAAAGGTCGAGACACCATAATGGGTAGGCGTACTTCTTTATCATCAATCAATTTTTGGTAGGAAAGATTTCCTATTGCATCAACTTTGATGACGAACATATTCGGGTTTTTACTGTACCCTTGCTTGAACATAATTCTGTTCTTGCTCATTTTCTGCGGATTCTCTCCCGAATTGATAAAGAAATACATCTCATCGTCTTTACCATAAGCCGTATATGAAGCATAGGCCTCATCACCTTGAGTAACTTCCGTTTTATTAATGTTCCTCGCCCAGAGCATTTCACCCTTACTATTCAACTTGGCACATACGATATCGTTGTAATGATATTTGTCAACAGCTTTTGTACCGCCTGTTCCAATATCCTTGCCCTTGGTTACAAAATATTCTTCTGCACTAAAAATAATATAGTTCTCTGGCGTAATGTGCACATCTTTAAAAATAAGGTTCTTCAATTCAGCATCTACATCGCGACCAAATTTATCGATCATAAACTGTTCTGAAAATGCATTGTATTTGCTCGATTGCATGGCAAGGCTGTTCGCATCCATTTTAAAATGTACCAGCCCATTATAGCGATTGTCTTTTCTGTCCGCATAAAAACCTACGGCCATTAACGATCCGCCAGCCAAAACCGGCTTCAGTGATTCAGAAAATTTTCCTGCTTCATTAAATTCCTGAATAATATGACCATTGTCATTTACACGAACCAGTTCATATTGATACCTGCGTTCGGCGGCCTTAAACCTTCTTTTCTTAAAAAAGGCTTTTCCCATAAAATAAGCGGTTTTAAAATCTTTACTGATCGCTATATTCTCGAACGCATAATTTTTATCGGTAATCTGTTCTGAAAAATCATAGCTTAGGTGTTGTCTTAAATCGGTACCGAACACGTGCATACCATACTTTTCTTTTTTACCCTCTCTATGGTGCACTGTAATTGCAAAAGCTGTATTGTCATCATTAAAGAAAGTAGTGGTAGAAAAACCATCGCCAAAACTTCGACTATACTTGTTTACGGCAAGCGGATTCAATACTTCTTTTGAAGGAATTGAAAGAATGGTACGCTCGGTAAAATTAAACTCATCAATAGGGCTTTGGTGCACCCTGTAGTTATATGCCTCTGCTTTATCATCGTAAACTAACTCAAGAATGTACAACTGCCCATTACGAACAAAGCCTTCTACCATGTGCCGGCCTGCATATTTGTAGTTGAAATCGCGAATCAAGTTCATTTCAGTATCATATACCTCTATAAAATGACCTTTGGGTCGCAATGGCATACCCCCAAAATAGGTGCGCACCAAAACAGTCTGCTCTTTTGCATCATTATTAATGGATAGTACCGTAGAATACTTGTGCCTATCAGAATAATTCTCGCCAAGCGAATAGGAAAGTGGCATTTCTTGTGCTTTTGAAACGGAAAATACCGCCACAAAAAGTATGAGGGCAAAGAGCCTTTGAAGTGTCATAAGTAGGTTTTTGAGGGGATGCTAAGCTCCGGGGAAATCGGCTTTCCGCTTTTCTAAAAAGGCGGTTGTACCCTCTACGAAATCGGCCGTTCCGAAGCATGCGCCAAAAGCTTTGATTTCGGCTGCATACCCATTACTATCTACTTTAAAACCAGCATTTACTGCTTTTATTGCATGACTTATCGCAACTGGGGAATTATTCGATATCCTGCTTGCCAATTTTTGGCAGAGTGCAAGTAATTCTTCTTGCGCGACCACATGATTAACCAAACCATATCGCAAGGCATTTTCGGCATCAACCATACCTGCTGTCATGATCATTTCCATTGCGCGGCCTTTGCCTACTAACTGCGGTAGCCGCTGTGTACCCCCATAACCCGGAATTACGCCCAACGAAACCTCCGGAAGTCCCATTTTAGCATTTTCGCTCGCTACCCGAAAATGGCATGCCATGGCCAGTTCTAGACCACCACCTAGTGCAAACCCATTAATTGCAGCGATTACTGGTGTAGAGAGGTTTTCAACGAAATCGAACAGTAGTTTTTGTCCTTTTGCCGCCAACTTACCTCCTTCTTTTTCAGAAAAATCAGCAAATTCGGAAATGTCGGCTCCAGCGACAAAGGCCTTTTCACCACCACCAGTTAGTACGATTACCTTTATTTTTTCGTCTTCTTCCAAAGCCTTGAACGCCTCGTGCAACTCTTGAATAGTTTCCCTGTTCAAGGCGTTAAGTTTATTGGGACGGTTAATGGTAACGGTTGCTAAATAGTCGGACTGATCAACCAAGATGTTCGTGTAGTTCATAGTATTTATTATTTGAGATAATAGATTCGTCGTAAGGCGATATACTTCTTTAAACCGATTTCAAACCGACTCCTTTGGGAAATTGTACGGTAAACACCGTTCCTTTCCCTTCTTGAGAAGTGAATTCTATGCTGCCCTTATAGGTTTCTACTATATTTTTTACCATTCCTAGACCTAAGCCCATACCACTACTTTTAGTAGTGAACTTTGGTTCGAAAATACGTTCTTTAAGTCCGTCTGCGATTCCTGCACCATTATCCGCAACCGCGATACTAACGAATTTACCGTCTGAATAGACGGAGACTAATATTCTCGGAGATTCGATTTCCGGTACCGCCTGTATGGCATTTTTGACCAGATTAGTGACCACCCTAATAAGTTGCGTACGGTCTAATTTGGCAATAATTTCCTCTTCTTCGGCGATAAAATGAATGTATTCCTCATTAAAAATATCCAAGGCAAGCTTTACGATTTTAATTACATCTAGCGTTTCATTCTGCTGCGCCGGCATCTCAGCAAAGTTTGAGAATGCAGAGGCGATATTGCTCATCGTATCTATTTGCTGAATTAAAGTATTGGTATACTCAGCTATTTTTTCTTTGACATTAGGATCTTCCGGATTGAATTTGCGTTCAAAACTCTGCACACTCAAACGCATAGGCGTTAACGGATTCTTGATTTCGTGTGCCACTTGCTTCGCCATTTCACGCCAAGCTTGCTCTCTTTCGCTACGCGCCAATTTTACTGCGCTTAGCTCTAATTCCTCGATCATAGCATTGTATGAGGTAACCAATTTTTCAATCTCATCGCTGGGGTTCTCTACTTCGATTTTTTCATTTCGCTTACTAAAATCGGTTCGCCCCATCATATCGGTAATTGTTTGTAGAGAACGTGTAATGTATTTTGATATGAAGTATGCAAGGCCGATTGCCAATAACAGCATCACCACATAAACCCCGCTCAAGCGAATCAGAAACTCACGCAACTCCATATCATTGAACGAGTTATCTTCTACATAGGGCAAATTCAATATACCTATTGGTTTAAATTTATTGTCTACCACGTAGGTGTACGAAGCTTGGTATTTATCACCAACAGCAGCATTCTTTTCTACATACCGTTTTTGGGCACTTTTGTTCAATTGATTTAGGACATCGGCCTCAATACATGTTGCAATCGTATCGGTCTGAATTTTAGGGCGTGAACTTTTGATCAACTGCCCTTCTAAATCGTAGATATTGAAATTGATATTTTGCACATCCGCTATCTCGTAGATTTCATTTTGAAAAATCAAGCCGAGATTTTCAGTTGTAGGTGCGTAGGTAGTCTTACGCAAGGTATAGTGTATACTTTGCTTTATTTGTTGTTCTTTTCGTTCTAAGCGAATATTATGATAATCTTTGGTCTGTTCGCGGTATTGATATACCGAAATGCCGGCAATCAATACTGACGAAATCAGCACTAAAAGAATCATAGCTATAAAAATGCGCGAACGTAGCGAGTGTGTTTTGAACAAGGATGATTGGCTTTTAAGAGTTAAAGATAGTAATATTGCCTAGGCTAACGGCAATAAATGCGTGTTTACCAGTTCAAAAACCGAGCCGTTATTCGACTCACCTTCAATTACGAATACCATGCAAGATTTTTTCTTTTATACCCGACTAGGTTTGCAACATGTGCTTGATATCAACGCTTACGACCACATTCTTTTCCTATGTGCACTGGCCATACCTTTTACATTTAAAAACTGGCGCCCTGTGCTATTATTGGCTACCATATTTACTTTTACCCATTGTTTGGCGCTGAGTCTAGCGGTTTATAATGTTTTGGTGATGGATGTTGGGCTGATTGAATTTCTCATACCGTTAACCATCGTGTTAACTGCCCTATTCAATATCATCTATCAAAAATCGCCTGAAGGCAAAAAAAACATCGTTTTACATGCAATCGCAACCGCTTTTTTCGGCTTTATTCACGGGTTCGGTTTTAGCAATTATTTTTCAATGCTTATAGCGGGGCAGGATGAAAAACTAGCTCCTTTAGTAGGCTTCGCAACGGGTATCGAAATTTCTCAAATACTCATAGTCTTATGCGTTCTGGTTGTTGCTTATGTGCTTCAGTCGGTTTTAAAGGTAATACAACCGCTTATTGTTATTGTCGCTTCTATTCTGGTTATCTTGTTGACCATACCAGTGCTCATCGAAACCTTTCCATCTTAACATTTCACTTAAAATTAACCTTAAGAAGGTTGTAGGGCTTTCACAAAGCAGGTATCTTAGTACAAGGCAAGTGGCTCGGTTTGAGGGCTGCTCGCGAATGTCAATTATGAAAGCAGCGAAACAGGATAAATACGATAGGGCCTATTTAAGAATGGCCGCCGAATGGGGAAAACTTTCCTATTGTGAGCGCAAACAAGTAGGTGCCATAATAGTTAAAGATCGAATGATTATTTCGGACGGCTATAATGGTACGCCCACAGGTTTTGAAAATTTCTGCGAAGACGAAGACGGTTATACCAAATGGTATGTTTTACATGCAGAAGCTAATGCTATTAGCAAAGTAGCTTCTTCAACGCAATCTTGCGAGGGAGCCACTTTGTATATAACCCTTTCGCCCTGTCGAGAATGCAGCAAATTAATTCACCAATGTGGCATCAAACGGGTCGTTTATCAAAATGCCTATAAGGATGATTCTGGACTTCGATTTTTAGATAAAGCGGGTATCGAATTAGTTCACCTACCAATAATCGAAGCAATGGTGCAATAATCTTTTATGAATAAGAAATACAATTACATATTACCAACTTTAATCGCCGCGGCTCTGGCCTTAGGTATTTTTGTGGGCGGGAAACTGCACTTTAGCGATACCCCGGAAAAACTGTTTACTACAAATTCTAAAAAAGATAAGCTCAATCGCTTAATTGACTATATCGATTATGAATACGTAGACGAAATCGATACCGATAGTATCGTCGATGTTACGGTAAATAATATTTTAGAAAAATTAGACCCACATTCCGTTTATATACCAAAGAGTGAAATGCGAAGAGTATCGGAAAGCATGAAAGGGGATTTCGTTGGTATCGGAGTAACCTTCTACCCTTACAATGACAGCATTGCAGTTATCAAGGCTATTGCAAACGGACCAAGTGCGAAAAAGGGCATTTTACCCGGAGACCGTATCTTAATGGCGGGCAATGACACTTTATTTGGTAAAGCTTTGAGTAATACCGACATTGTTGGCAAACTTAAGGGCAAAAAAGGGACTACGGTAAAACTAAAAGTATATCGCAAGAGTGAGGACAGGCAGTTTTCTGTAAACATAAAGCGCGATATTGTACCTATTAAAAGTGTTATTTCGTACTATATGCTCACCGATGACATGGGTTACATTCAAATTGATCGTTTTGCGGAGTCTACCTATAAAGAATTTAAAAATGCCTTAACGGTTTTGGAAAAACGAGGCGCCACAAAATTGACCCTAGATCTTCGAGACAACCCGGGCGGATACCTTGGAATCGCAGAAAAAATGTCGGATGAATTCTTGAAAGATGGTAAGCTCATACTCTTTACCAAAAATAAAAAAGGAGAAGTCAACGAGGTCTATGCCACTGAAAAGGGAAGTTTTGAAAATAAGCAGGTATATGTGCTCATTAACGAGCGCTCGGCTTCGGCGAGTGAGATTATAGCTGGAGCACTTCAAGACAATGATATTGGCACTATCGTTGGGCGTCGTTCTTTTGGAAAGGGGCTTGTACAGCGAGAAATGGAACTTGGTGATGGCTCGGCGGTTCGTCTTACCGTTTCAAGATACTATACCCCGACTGGTCGTTCTATCCAAAAATCTTACGAAAAAGGCAACAAGGATTACTATAAAAAATTTACCGAGCGCTATCATAACGGGGAAATGATTTCCGTGGATAGTATAAAAGTGGCAGATTCGCTAAAATTTACCACCCCAAAAGGAAAAATAGTATACGGTGGCGGTGGTATCATACCTGACGAGTTCGTACCCATTGCCGACAATCAAGAGGAGGTGATCGATGTAATGGATAGTCGGGGTTTCATATCCTATTTTATCTTCGGCCATTTAGATCAGAACAGAGAACAATATGCCGAATATAGCAGAGGTGAGTTTTTGAACGATTTTACTACAGACGATATCCTATTTCAGCAATTTGTAGATTATTGTGTGGCGCAGAACTATAACATCGACTACTACCTTTACGAGGCTAAAATAAAAATGTATTTGAAGGCAAGTTTGGCCGAACAACTTTTTGACGCAAATACGTCTGCTCAGATTAAAAGCGAAGGTGATTTAATGCTTCAGAAAGTGATGCAGTTAGATAACCCATCAGTACTGCAAATACTAGAAAAAGAGGAGATTCAGAATTAAATACGAATTCTTGATTCTTAGATGAGAGCGCAACTACTATTGCTTCTCGTTCATCTTAGATTGAATTTTTTTGGAAGTCATGTAAATCAATAGCAATACCACTGCACATAACGAGGCTGCTATACCGATTAATGCGACTACGCTATCGCCTTCCAAAAGATTTTGAAAATTTAGCCTGGTTACATTGAACGCAATTAGACCAAGTGCCAAAACTATAAAGATGATACTAACGGTTTTACTCATTTTGTTTTACGTCTTAAACTGAATTAAATCTAGGCCGATATTAATCCTCCGATATTTGCGGTGAAAAGTTTGACAGCGATTGCCAACAAAATTACTCCGAATACTTTTCTAATAATACTGACCCCGTTCTTCCCTAAAATCTTTTCTATTCTTACAGAAGATTTTAACACAAGGAATACAAAGATAATATTCAACACGATTGCGACAATAATATTTTCTACATGAAATTCAGATCGTAAGGAAAGTAACGACGTTAACGTGCCGGCTCCGGCTATTAGCGGAAAAGCAATTGGCACAACAGATGCACTTTCTGGTTCATCATCTTTGTACAAGGTAATGCCTAAAATCATCTCTATCGCCAAAAAGAAAATAATAAAAGCCCCTGCAACGGCAAACGAATTGACATCAATACCGATGAGGTTCAATATTTCTTCGCCCAAAAATAAGAATGCAACCATAATGCAAGCAGCTACAATCGAGGCTTTCCCCGATTGAATATGCCCGGTCTTATTGCGCAAACCTATGATTATGGGGATACTGCCCAAAATATCAATCACAGCAAAAAGAACCATGGTCGCTGTTGCGATTTCACGAATATTAAACGACATGCTTATTTCAAATTTGCGGCAAAATTACGCTTTCATATATGTATTCACACCATATTTTCGATAAAATAATCCCCTGAACACATCTCTTAAAAGAAGTATCTTTATTGCTCGAATGTTCATGAATTTGTTTTAGCATGTTCCAACTAGGAAAAACAATTGTCTCAGAAGAAATCATAGAAAACGATTTTGTTTGCAACCTTACAGCTTGCAAAGGCGCATGCTGTATTGATGGGAATGCTGGTGCGCCGTTAGAGGACAAGGAGACTGAAATACTCGTTGATATCTACGCCGATGTAAAGCCCTTTCTTAGACAAGAAGGTATTGCAGTAATCGAAAGAGAAGGAGCTTTTGTTAAAGGAGAGGACGGCGAATGGGAAACTCCTTTAGTAAATGATAGCGAATGTGCCTATGTTACATTTTCGGATAACGGCACAGCAAAATGTGGTATAGAGGAAGCATATAATCAGGGAGCGGTAGCATGGAAAAAACCAGTGTCTTGCCATATGTACCCTGTTCGAGTTCGCGAATACACAGAGCTTACAGCAGTAAATTACCATAAATGGCAGATTTGCGATCCTGCCTGCAGCTTGGGAACCGAATTACAAGTTCCGATATACAAATTCGTAAAAGAAGCCCTAATTCGAAAGTTCGGCGAAGCATGGTATTCCGAATTAGAGGATGTGGCATCCGAGCATCTTAAACGGTAGGTATAATAAGTATGACTTCTGTTCCTATGGAATTCGATTGTTCATCGTATAAGTCTACTATATTCAATGAATAAGGGTTTCGGTATTCTTTAGAAAAATTAGAAAGGCGTTCTTTGGTTATATCAATACCGACCGATTTTCGTTGTAGTACTTTGTTCTTTTTAATTTTTTCCGCGGCTTCCCTACCTATTCCGTTGTCAATGATGGAGATTTGTACAACACCCGTTTCGGGTCTACTTACATTTAATCTTATTTTCTTTTCGCCTTTTTTAGAGGAAAGTCCGTGCCATAGGGCATTTTCCAAAAATGGTTGTAAAATTAGCGATGGTATTTTGATTAGATGCGGGTCAATGCCTTCTTCAACAGTTACTTTGAAATTAATCTCATTTGAAAAACGAATATCTTCTATATTCATGTAAAGTTCCACTGTCTCTAACTCTTCGGCCAAGGCGATTTCCTTAACCGACGATGCCTCCAAAATCTTGCGCACTAATTTTGAAAATTTATTCAAGTAATGTACCGCATTTTTTTTCTCATTATTGATGATATACAATTTGATAGAATTGAGCGAGTTGAATAAAAAATGGGGGTTCATTTGACTTCGAAGCATATCTTGCTCTAAGGTCAATACTTTTTTTTCATTTTTCAATTGAAACTGACGGTACAGAATATAAAAAATGCCGGCCATTAGCGCTATTGCAATGCCTCCGATAAGTAGCATAATCTGATTTTGGCGCAACTTTAAATTTGCAATTTCATTCTGCTCTGTAAGCCCTTCGATTTTACTGTTTTTTTCTTCTTCCGCATAGCGATAAATAAGATCGTTAACATACCGTAGATTCTGTTCATTTGCTACTACCTCGTCGAAATGCGTTGATAATTTATAATACTCCAGACCTTTTTTAAAATCTCCTTTTTCGACCCATAGTTCGGATAAGAACTTATTCGACTCCGCTATTACGGTAATCAATTTAAATTCGGTGGCAATTTCGCGGCCTTCTAAAAGGTATTCCTCCGCTTCGGTAAATCTACCGAGCTTGGTTAAAGTCCAACCCAAATTATTATAAACCGCTGAGGCAATAGATTTGTCGCCCAAAGCTTCGACGATAGGTAGAAGAGACTCCAACAGATTTAGTGCATCACGTTCTCTTTCTTGATGAACGTACACGTGTGCAATGCTGTATTTGCAGATTACCCTTCCTCTATCAGAATCTATTTTTTCATTGTAGGCCAAAGAGATCTCGAGGTATTCTAAGGCTTTTTCCAATCTGCCTTGTGCCTCAAAGCACTCCCCGATATTCTGGTAGTTAATCGCTAATCCTAAATCGTTATCAAGTTCTTTGTCTATCGCAATCGATTTCTCAAAACGACCTATGGCCAAATCGTTCTGTTTTAAGATTTGATAAATTTTGCCTAGATTATTGTTTGAAACGTTCATACTCCGCTTGAGTCCGATTGAAGGTTTTTTTACCGTTTCAGCAAGAGCAAGGGCCTTCTGACTATATTCTAGGGAAGATTTAATAGCGTCTGTTTTTCGGAAGACAACACTAATCATGTTTAAGCTGTATACTTCAAATTCGAGATTTTGTGCTGTTTTTGCAGCGGCAAGTGCTTTCTGATGTAAAAAAATACTCCTGGGATATCTTGATATGTCACGATATTTTCTACCCAACTGGTTCAAGGCATAGGCCTGCCCTGCCAAGTAATTCTTCTTCGCAGAACTTGCTTCAACAAAGTTCATGAATACTGTATCTTTTCTAACGGGTCTAAGAACTTTATCTATCTCTCGATATGTTTGAGGGGCTGCAACAATTAAACTATCGACCACCTTCGTAAAATCATCCGAAATTACGGTTTGACTACAAACCCCATCAGGAGCTATTGTAAAGTACAGGAGAATCAAGGGCATAAAAACCTTGAAAAAGCATTTTCGGCTATATTTTGAGTATTTCTGCATAGAAATATTCTAGAGCATATCTAGAAAATCAGACTTTTTTTGTCTACTGACCGGTATTTTATGTCCCGATTGAAGCACTACATAACCATCTGTCTTTAAAAACTCCTTCACCTTATGCAGATTGACTATATATGAATTATGAATTCTAAAAAAACAGTCTTCAGGCAAGAGTTGATTGACCTCTTTTAACTTTTTTGTCAACACTATTTTTTGACCATCCGACAAATATATGGTGCTGTAATTTCCATCAGATTCAGCGTAAATGATTTCATCGCTTTTTAAGAAGAGTAATTTACCGTCAGTGTTAAGGGTTATCCTCTTGTGCGTAGTATTGGCATTAAAATTGAGCAAAAGTTTTTCTAGACGTTCGGCAGTAAAGTTCTTTGAATTATGCTTTCTTATTTTGACAATCGTATCGTTAAGATCATCGGTATCAATAGGCTTTAAGAGGTAATCTATCGCTTCATTTTTAAGTGCTTTAATAGCGTATTGGTTATAGGCTGTGGTAATGACTACAGGAAAATTTTTATTCGTAAGCTTTTGAATAAATTGAAAACCATCCATAGTTGGCATTTCAATGTCTAAAAAAAGACAATCGGGGGTATTCACTGCTAAATAATCTAAGGCCTCAGATGGGTTTGTAAACGACGCCTTTACTTGTATCTCATCGCTAAAATTGGTGAGCTCCCATGTAAGGCTTTGCAGAGCCTTTTCCTCATCATCTACTAGTACTGCTTCAATCATGATACAAGTTTATATAGTATGGTAAATTACTTAAAAAACAGGCTCGGTCTACCGTTTTTCATTAATTATGTGTCAATGGAAGAAAATCGGTTATCACCTGCAAAAATGACATTAGTAATTGCATATAATCTTCAAATTTCAAGTTTTAGAGTAAAATCCTTACTTTTTTTAAAGATTAAAATTACATTGCTATTTGAGCCTTGTCATTTATACACAAAAATCTACCGTCTGTACAGTCAGCTACCAAAAAATTAAAACGTTAGTATACATTAGCACCTGTTTAGAACACATATAATTTTTAGTTCCCGACCTTAATTATAAAGATTAACCAAAATGGAGGCGAGAACCATTACAATGAAAAATTGTTTGATCATGTTCATCTTTTTGCTTTTTGCAATATTCGTGAGCATTTTAACGGAACAAACAGAGAATGTTAGACCAAATACGGTTTTGTTAGCGCAACAAAATAATTCGAAAACGTTTTCAGTTGGCCCGGAAATAGGGCGGTAAGTTTATCAAAGAAAGGTTTACCTAATCAGATAATCCCAAATTGGTTGTTGTTTTATTTTGAAATATAAAATTATCGATACTTAAAGCTTTTACGTTATATTGTACACTTTTGGGAATATTGCCCAGAAAATATTTATGAAACTGCCAATCCGATAGGTACGGTCGAAAGAACGTGTTTTAAGAAACATGAAAGGTCTTAGGGCCGTCCATCTAATGGAATTGTCACAACACAAGCGTTTCCCCTAACTTGTTAGGTGGTAATGTAGTTCGGTTACAGGTTTCGGGGGAACTACCTAAATCGGCTCTTGGTGACAATATTAATTCATTGGAGGACCGTACGGCTTGGCGGTATCATACAAAAGATCAAAATTGTATTCTGGTCTTTTTTGTGTTATTATAGCGCCTAAACAAGCTTTAGCAATAGCTTATATAGAAAGTCTATTCAAAAAAAATAGCCCTCACCCTTTCATCTTTTTTACAATTAAACTAGCCCTTACCTTTAATCGTTATAAATACAGGTTTAAGGCAAAGAATTTTCAAATGACTAAGATACCCTATGTCATGATTTTGTATTTACATCAAGGAAAGCGCTAGATACTGTTGGGCCGAAAATCTACATCAAGCCTTGCGTCCGAGATAGGTTTGTAAATAAGCATCCTTTCCCTTTAAAAAGCGTTTCGGACTGGATCCAATAATTTGATTAAAATCTTTGATAAAGTGCGCCTGATCATAATAGCCGCAATCAAGTGCCATTCGATGCAGCCCGTCTGAATTAGCGGTTTTAAGTAGTTGAAAAATAGTATTCAATTGTATGACCTTGCAATAGTATTTTGGTGGCACGCCAATGATTTCTTTGAACCTTCTTCTAAAATGTCGCGTGCTAATAGCACACTTTTCTGCAAGTTCAGTTTGTGAAATGAGACCGTTAGCTTCAAAAATATAATGTAAAGAGGCGTCAAGCCATTCAATGGCAGGTAAACGGTTCTTAGCCAATTGTTCAATAACATTGAACAAAATTGGTAAATGATCTTCTGGTTGCTTACAGGCGCTAAGTTCAGAAAGTAAATTTTGAAATGTTAACGGTGTGATGTCTTCAAAATCTTTGGTAGAATTGAGAAAAAAAGTACCTGGTTTTTGAAACAGGTAATAAAGTGCCGTTGGCATTAATATTAAACCGATTTGACCAAAACGTCCATTGATCTCTATACTTAAATCAGCATTTTTTAGCTGACCTCCAACACCGAGTCTTGAGTTACAGTAGCTTGGTTTATTCTTGATATGTACTTTTGATATTGCGTCATAAACACTAACAAGGAGAGGATAACCCGTTGGGTGAGCAGGGAAGGTGGCGTGAATAATTCCTTTCGATTCACCCTTGATGATAGACAGCACATATTGGCGAAGATGCTTGGGAATTTCAAAATCTACTTCTTGCGCGAATTTTTCGATGATTTCAAATTTTAGTTATAGGAATTCTTAAAAAAACGAAGTCCGAATTTTACAATGAATCGTGTTTGATTTAGTCTAGCTTAGACTAAGCTAAGAGCAGCATTACATAATATTAGAATCATGCCCGTGTTTTCGATTGGAGTCTTCGGTCAATAAGAAACCCTAGTTAAATGTAATGAATATTCTAAAATGTTACTAGTTGACATATTGGCTAGTGGCTTTCATCATAAATACTTATGCAATTTCTCAGCAAAGACTGGGATGCAATAAAGTGTTAAAATTACCTTACTTTCAAATTATGCTCCCTTGTAAAAACACTCAGTTGATATGCCTACTTTTTTGCATCATTAGCTGCGCGTTGCAAACGAGTACCTTAATCGCTCAATCTCAAATAACGTTTCGACAGTTATCAGTTAAAGAAGGCCTCTCTCAAAATAGTGTAGTATCTATTACTCAAGATAGCACGGGCTACTTATGGATTGCTACGCAAGACGGACTGAATAAATACGACGGTCGCAAGTTCAATAGCCTCCCTTATTCGTTTGTTGACATTACCAGACCTAATTATAGCAACCTAGGAAAAGTCTATACTGATCGCAAGGGCTACATATGGATTATCCCTCAGAATAGAATTCCACATAAATTAAATCGGCAGACCGATAGTTTTGAACCTTTAGCTCTGGTCAATGACGTTAGTACAATTTTTCAAGATGATGAGTTTAACGTCTGGTTTGGGACCTATACTAATGGATTATTTGTTCTAAGACCCAATGAAAGTAGTGTCGAGCAAATAATTTCCTCAGAAGAAATTAAAGGCACGATTTTTAACATTACTCAAGATGCCTTTGGCAATCTTTTTCTAGCGAAAGAGACAGAACTCCTCAAGTTCAGTTACAACTCAAAACAATTAGAAAGAATAAGGCCCCAAACCATCTACAACGAATCAATTGTCGCAAATTTTAGTGATCTTGTTTTTGACAAGAATGGCACGGAATGGATAGCTACATTTGGGAATGGTCTCTATTTCAATGACAAAACTAACGAAGGTTACCAAAGAATAGGATTATCCGAATTTACAGATTCGCTTCCCTTTGATTTAAATATTACAGATCTATATCTAGATCAAAAGAATCGCCTTTGGATCGCGACTTATGGTAGCGGTTTGTACATGATTAATTTTGAACAAAAAAAAGTAAATCATTTCGAGGTAGAAGATAATAACCCTAAGGCCCTCCACTATAATGATGTGCTATGCATTTATGAAGACTATTCTGGCACCTTATGGTTTGGCACCGATGGTGCGGGCCTTAGCTATTATGATGAATATCTTGAAAAGTTCAACTCACTTACAAATTATCAAACCCCAGCAAGTATCAATATTGATGTGGTACGTGCTTTAGCCGTCGACCACAATGACGTGGTATGGGTAGGTACCTCTGGCAAGGGACTTACCCGTTATGAACCAGCTTCGAATAGTTGGCAGATTTATAGGACTGATAATCCAGCTAAAAACAAAATACAATCCAATCGCATCATGAGCCTTTTGGTAGACGCTGACAATTCACTTTGGATAGGTAGCCAGGGTGCCGGACTGAGTATTTTGGATACCAAAGGCCAATTCACCCACTATGATGCAAATACTGAAACCCCATTATCTGCAGCAACCATCTGGGATATTTTTATGGATAAGGCAGGTGAAGTTTGGTTGGCTACCAGAGAACAAGGGCTTATAAAATTTGATAAAGAATTTGGGGAAATTGAAAAGTTTAAAACCAGTAATAACAAACAAAAAGGTCCACCAGGAAATAATATTCGAGTCATTACAAACGGAAGTAATGGAAACCTATGGCTAGGAACCGAAGAACAGGGTATTGCCTTATTTGACCCTACAAAGAAAAGCTTCGTTTGGCATCAATATGTTGAAAATAAAGTCAATTCTATTGTAAGTAACAAGATAAAATCACTTTATCAAGACCAAAATGGCATTTTATGGATTGGTACTAACGGGGCAGGCTTAAACGCATATGATAAAAAGCAGAATAAATTTTATTCCTATACCAGTAAAAACGGACTGGCAAACAATGTTATCTACGGCATCTTACCCGATGAAGAACAGAATTTATGGCTAAGCTCTAATAAGGGAATCACAAAATTTACACCAAGTGATTCATTGGAAACTCCCCCGGAAATAACCAACTATGCCAATTACGATGGACTAGCAACTGAATTTAATACAGGGGCTTATTATAAAGACACTTCAGCTAATTTATATTTTGGTGGGCTTGAAGGATTTTACTGGTTCAAACCAGATCAGCTTGAAGAGAATACTATTATACCTAAAACTACGATTACCAATTTAGAAATATTCAACGAGTCTCGTACTTTATCTCAAAACCTAGAGCTAGAACACGATGACAATACACTCACTTTTACTTTTTCGAGTCTGCAATTTTCACTTCCTGAAAAAAACCAATACCAATATCGCTTATTGAATTATGACAAAGAATGGGCGCAATCTGGGAACATTAATATTGCTCGGTACTCACAACTTCCCCCAGGGAGTTATGATTTTCAGGTAAAATCAAGTAATTATGATGGTGTTTGGAATGAAACCCCCGTTAGTTACAAATTTTTGATAAAGGCACCTTGGTGGCGGTCGAACATCGCCAAATTAATATATGCCTTACTATTTTTAGGTGCAATTTATGGCTGCTACAGTTATTTGAAATGGAGACTGAGCATGCGTTTAAACCTTCAACTACAAAAAGAAGAAGCCCTAAGATTAAAACGCTTGAATGACTTTAAATCGAAGTTATATACCGACGTTTCTCACGAGTTTAGAACACCGTTGACTCTTATTTCTGGGCCGGTTGAAGCCAAATTAAGCGAAGGTTCGCTTTCAGATGCCGATTATACCAATTTCGCTATGATAAAGCGCAATACCAACAGGCTAATATCGCTTGTAGATCAGCTGTTGCATTTGGCAAAGCTTGAAAAAGGGAAGCTAAAATTAAAAATAGCACAGGGTAACTTAGGGGCATTTCTCGGTATGCTTGCTAGCGCTTTTGATTATAAGGCAAAACTAAAGCATATTACCTACGAAACTTCAATAACTAATCTAGAAGATGCCTGGTACGATGAAGATGTGATTGAAAAAATAACGACCAACTTACTTTCAAATGCCCTCAAATATGGGCTTAAGGGAGGTGATTGTATTCTAGAGGCAACTTGCGATGACCAGTATTTGGTGTTACGCGTAAAAAATTCTGTGTTACCAAATTCTAATCTTAAAACTGAAAAACTCTTTAGTCGTTTTTACCAAAAAGATGCGCATTCGGAAGGTGCAGGAGTCGGACTTTCCTTGGTCAAAGAATTGGTGAAATTACACCAAGGTGAAATTACCGCTGAGGTCTTAAATAAAGATACGATTCATTTTAATGTACGGCTGCCCATTCAAAAAGAAGCTTTTGGCGATCTAAAAAAGGTTAAAATCGCAACAAAATCACATCAATCGCGTAATCAAATGATTTCTAATAGTATTGACACCAATTCAAATGCTTTAGAAAAGAATGATAAAGATGAACTTCCCATTCTACTAGTGGTTGAAGATCATAAAGAGGTTCGACAATTTATAAAATCCGTATGGAAAAATAAATACCAAGTTTTCGAGGCTGAAAATGGGCAAAAAGGTATTCAGAAAGCCTTGGAAGTAGTTCCAGACCTTATCATAACCGATATTCGAATGCCTATTTGTGATGGTATTGAACTCTGCAATACTCTGAAAACCGACGAACGTACGAGCCATATCCCCATTATATTGTTAACAGCCGGTATAGGTGAAGAGCAAGAATTAAAAGGGCTGCGTTCAGGAGCCGACGATTTTATTACAAAGCCTTTTAAGCTACTTGTATTACAAACTAAGGTAGAGAACCTTATCGCGTCTCGAAGAATATTACGAGCACGGTACAGTCAAGAAATGGTGCTGAAAGCAAAAGATATCGCACTTACGCCAACCGATGTACAATTTTTTAACCGCGTGCAAAAAGTACTGGATGAACAGTTATCAAATGCCAATTTTAGTGCGGAGCTATTCTGTAAACAGGTTGGCATGAGCCGCATGCAATTGCACAGAAAATTAATGGCGCATACGGGGCTTTCCACTTCTGCATTCATCCGCTCGCAAAGGCTAAAGCAAGCGGTCCACATTTTAACTACCTCCGATGCTTCTGTAAATGAGGTGGCCTACACCGTAGGCTTCAACACACCCTCTTATTTTATTAAATGTTTTAAGGAAACCTACAAAAAAACTCCTTTGGAATATCTTGAAGCCAAGTAAAACAAGGCTTTGCCAGCAATGTTACATTTCTTGCATACTTCGTTACATACGTGACATCCTTCCCTTAAGTACCACCCTACATTTGACCATGACATTTTAAAAGTTGAGGGAGAACCCGCTTTTAAGTGTTTGCTTTTAAATAATGTAAACATAGTCAAGTAACAATCTAAAAAAGACAAATATGAATACAAGAACACTAGTATTGCTCATCTCCTTTGTCATGATGGGCACAGGACTACAAGCACAATTTTGGAAGAAATTAGGACAACGAGCTGCTGACGCCGCCGAAGAGACGGTTATGCGGAAGGTCGAGGACAAATCCATGGAAAAAACGGAGAAAGCTATGGATACGATACTCAACGCGGATAAAAAACTAAAGAAGAAGAAAAGGGGAACGAACAATGAAAGTAACGATACGGTCTATCAAGAAGAGTATGAAAATGAAGAAGAGATGCAAGATGGACCACGTGCTGTTATTTCAAATAAAGATTTCGTGCCCGGCAATAAGGTATTGTATTCAGACACCTTTTCAAACGATGCCATCGGAGATTTTCCGGTTACGTGGAATACGAATGCTAGTGCAGAGGTAGTGATGTTCGAAGGTGATGATACACGTTGGCTAAAATTGTCAAATTCAGGGCAATATACTCCAGATCACATAACAGACATTCCTGAAAATACGACTTTGGAGTTTGATTTATTCGTGTCGGAGAACCTTTACTTTACCTCTAGCGGAATTGTAATAAGTCTGGTCGAGACAATTAATAAATCAAAAGATTTTATGCGTTCGACCAAACTAAACGGCACTCATCTTTGGTTTCATCCGGTTGTACCAGGAGGAACAGGTAGAACTCATATCTCGAATATTATTGATGGAGATAAGCTTATAGATAATGGAAAGAATTTTACTCAATTTTCAATTAGTAAAAATTTAGTTCATGTTTCCATCTGGAGACAAAAATCGCGGGTGCGGGTTTATATTGATGACAACAAAATATGGGATCTTCCAAGAGCATTCGGTGATGCTGACTATAATTCGCTGGTTTTTAATATTGGACGAGGAAAGGACGATGCCCATTATTATATAGCCAATCTAAGGCTTGCAATTGCTGGCGAAGATACCCGACATGCTTTGTTAGAAACCGGTCGTTTTGAAACCAATGAAATTTTATTTGATGTAGGCTTGTCAAGTCTTCAAATGGATAGCACTACAATTCTGGACGAACTGGGGCAATTACTCGAAGAGAATCAAGATTTCGATTTGTCCATTATCGGCCATACCGATTCCGATGGGGCTGCTGAAACCAATCAACGACTTTCTGAAGAAAGGGCCAAAAGTGTAAAAGAATACCTCACAGACAATTATGCCATTAAAGGCAGCAGATTATCGACCGAGGGTAGAGGAGCTTCGGTGCCTGTTGCTTCAAATGAAACCGAAGATGGAAAACAACAGAACAGACGAGTAGAATTTATAAAAATGTAAGGCCACTCAGGCATTAAAAATGACATCTCTAAATAAAAATAAGAACCATATAAAATATAGAAATCATGAAAAAAGTACTCACAAGTTTAGCAATCCTAAGTTTTATGGTCATGGCATTTGCCTTGCCAACCAAAACACAAGCAGCATCGAAAAAAGAGAACACCGCAAAAACTGAAACAGCGTTCGCATTACAAAAATATTACAAAGCCGATGATGGCTCTTATATCTACATGAGACAAATAAAGAACAAGGTATATGCGTTTGCCGAACACCTCAATGGCTCTGCAGCTTCGGTCATCGTTGGCAGTATTACTGGTAGCACCATTAATGCAGATTACTACTATGTACCCAAAGGTGAAGCCAAAGGCAAAGGTAAAATTAGTTTCAGGGTCGAATCTGGCGGTAGTACGCTTACTCTGGTAACTGGTTCCAATGGGGCATATAACATAAAGAAAATGACAGCAATGCGGCTGCCAAGCAGAGTACCTGCAATTCGAAGAGCATGGTATAGAGGTAATACCCCAGATAATTTAACGGGCAGGTGGATGGCTGAAAACGTTGGCGAAAGTCACATTTTGGAAACCGATGACCAAATTATCATGTATACGAGCGGTTATCGCAAAGGCAATAATCTAAGACCTCAATTTTCAACCGTTTTTATTGGCACTCGCTCAGGCAACACCATTAAGGGAGATTACGTAGACCTTCCCTTAGGCTACACCGATAGTCATGGTGAGGCAGGCTTTAATGTCGAAGGAACACATATTTTAAGGGTAAATCACCACTACTACCCCGGGGTAAAACACAAGCGAAACTTAACTGATTCTAGAGAGGTTTTGACTAAAACGGTAAAACGCAGCACTCGCACTAAAGTATTAAAACCAGTGGGAACCAAAGGGGAAAACCACCAATAGAAAAACAAAGAACTTTTAAAAAATAAGAAAATGAAAAACTTAATAGGCATCATGCTGATGTGCTGTGTTTTTATGACCAGCGCCCAAACGATAATTAACCATACCGCAACGAAGAGAAATACAATAGGCCACTTAACGACCATTGATAATGCAGTAACAAATGGTAAGGCAGATGTAATCCTTATGGTCACCCAGAAGTTCGGAGTATACAATGCCAACGAGATAGGCGTCTGGTACAATGCTGGCAAATGGATTATTTACAATCAGAATAAAAAGGCAATTCCTGCAAATGCCCTTTTTAATGTTATGGTATTGCCCAAGAATACCGGTAAAGCTTTTGTACATACGGTAAGTACTTCGAATACAAGTAATCATATGACAACGCTATCTTCAAAATTGACAGATGGCAAGCCAAATGCCTTAGTTTTCGTGACACAAAACTTTGGCAAGTACAACACTTCCAATGTGGGTGTTTGGTACAGTGCAGGCAAGTGGAAAATTTACAATGAAAACACCAAAATGCGAATGCCAACGGGTACCAAGTTCAATGTATTGGTATTAAATAAAGGTGCAAATAAAATTGGAAACTTAGCCATGAATGCCTTTGCCTACAAGAATACCTCAAATGGACATGTAAGTGCAATAAAAGGACCATCGAGTGTGGCAAAGTCTTCTATTTTATTTACCACTTCAAATTACGGGGGTGTTTACAACCCTAATGTCACAGGAGTTTGGTTAAATGGTTCAAATTGGTCTGTCTTTAATCAAAACAGAAGACCCTTGCCCAAAAACACGAGAATCAATGTGTTGACACTGCCAGCGACTGTTAGTTTGGCGGGGGGAGGCCTAAGACCAAAACCTGCACCTAAGGCGCTTCCTAAAATATATAAGAAGAGTTTAAAGCTTCCCGGGTTTAGTAGGGCTCAAAATATATCCTATGTCTTAGAAAGAAATAAAGCCGTTTTTCAAGGTGATATTATAATTGGTGATTCTAGAAAAATCGGTTATGACAAACCAGAACCGCATCCTGTAAAGATGGATTTTTCAATATACAAAACTAAAAACGGGGTAGGATCTTCCACCAGCGGTTCCGTTTCACAAGATTTCGATATGGATAAAAGATCTTGGAGGTGGCATAATGGCATAATTCCATATTTAATCGACAATAATTTAAATTCTAGGGAAAAACAAATCATCCTAGATGGGATTAAAGAATTAAATGACAAAACAAATTTAAATATCGTTCCTTATTCAGGAATCGGAAACCATGTAATATTCTATAAAGACAATGATCTACCATTTAACGGTGGAAGAAGTGCTCTAGGAAGGCAAAAAGGGTCTCAATTCATAAGTTTAAAAGGCTTTGGTATGAGAACCGTTATTCACGAAATATTACATGCGGCTGGTTTTTGGCATGAACAAAGTAGATCTGACAGAGATAAATTCGTAAGAATTATTGAGGAAAATATCCAAGACGGTCGAAGCCATAACTTTAAAAAGCTGACAACGGATGAAACTATTCTAACGGCTTATGACAAAAATTCTATAATGCATTATGGGGGGTTTGCATTTAGTAAAGGTGATTCAAATCCACAACCGACTATTTTAGATCTTGCTACTAATCAACCGATTACCCGAAGAACATCATTGTCAAAATCAGATATTAAAGGGGTGAATTTGATTTACCCTGAAAACTTTAGAAATCAAATTACGCTACCCATCTCCACAACTAGGCAAATTACTGTTGATGTCACAGAAGTTTCTTCAAAAGATTGGGACGGTAATATAGGTGGTAAAAAAGATATTGATTTTTATCTGCGATGTGAACTTGGGGCAAAATGGGAATGGGAACCTGAAAATTCATCAAATCGTACAAAAACATATGAAAGTGATGAGGTAGAAAGATATGGTAACAAAATATCACCAAATTGGAAATTTAAAAATGAAATCGGAGCATATGAAAGATATGCAAAAATATGGCTTAAGCTGTTTGATGCGGATTTAGGTTCTGATGAGGTCATCGACATAAATCCTTTTTCAAATAACAAATCTTTTCAATTGTTTGTAGATACTGGTAACGGCAGAATTTATCTCGGGGATGAGAATGGACGCCAAGATACTGTCAATTACCTAGGTCAGGTCGGAGAGGAGTTAGTACTAGAGGGCTATGAAGGAACCATTCAAGACATAAAGGCTAAAATTACTTTTAAAGTACAAATCGATTAACTAAATACCCATGTAATCTTGAGAAACCAAACTACAAATATGTTGAGGGCTCTGGTCATTTTCTTTTGCGGATTTATGGTTAGTGTTGCCCAAGAGCGAACGACCAAGGAGACCAAGATTGTGGTCGTCATTAACACAGACGACCACAAGGTTTCTCATGTACAATTGTTGAATGCCTTTCAAAAAAAAGACCAAAAACATATTTTCAAAACCTATCCAAAACACAGTTTTTTTTACGGGATACTTAAAGGCAAATATGAATTGCAAAATGAAAAGGTGTTACCATCTATAGGTGCAACCATAGTGGTTCATACCGAGCGACAGTTATTTCCCGAACAACATTTTTATGCCGATAGCGAAGTGACATCGGGAGACACTTTTTCCTTAGGAAAAATCAAGACTGAAGTAGTCACCACAAAAAAAGGAGAGCTGGTTCTGGTACGGAAAAAAGAATAAGGTTTAGGACAAATTTGTAGAACTATAAGCTTAAAACCAGCAGTGAATTCAATAATAAAAAACGAAGAAAACATCTCAATTCAAAAATCTGCACTTATGAAAATCGAAGAAATTGATATTGCAAAAACGCTCTTTATAGGAATCTTATTCTTGGCGGGCATACTTGTTATCACCGCTATTTCCTAATAACAAATAAAAACTACTGTATGATGAAATTACTACTCACTTTTTTTTTACTGGGCGCAACAATCTTGACCAGTGCCCAAACCATAGAAAAAACAGTCATTGCAAGTGGCGGTGAACCGCTAAGCAACAATGAAATCAATTTAAATCTAACCTTGGGTGAGCCCCTAATAGGTCCGATCGTTAACGACTATACCATAGCCCAAGGGTTTTGGGCGGTTGGTCTCACGGTTGAACCCATGATTCCCGAAGAAGAATTAGGCGGCATTGTAATCTATCCCAACCCGGTGGAAGACCAATTGAACATTTTCACCAATAGCCAGCGGGTATTTGGCATTAGTATGTTCGCTGTCGATGGCAAATTAATCTTTCAGAAAAAAGTAGAGGAGTCTAGAACAGAACACCTACTCGATGCCAGTATTCTCGCCAAAGGAGTGTATGTACTCCGAGTTTTCGTAGAGGGAGATTCCGAAGAAAAAATTTTTAAGATTATTAAAAGATAGAAGCTATGAAAAAAAACTACTTTATTTTATGCTATGCACTACTAAATGTGGCATCCTTTTTTGCCCAAGAAAGCCAAAAGAATTTTATAAATTACCAGGGCCTTGCCCGTACTGCTGATAATGAGCTAATGGCTAATGAAACCATGGTCATCGGCATCGACTTAAAAATTGGTGGGGCGGCAGAAGCAGCCACCTATTCGGAAAACCATACGGTTACTACGGATGCCAACGGGGTATTCAGCCTTAAAATCGGAAATGGGGATCTGGTTAGTGGGGATTACAATAACTTTCAATGGGGCGAGTGGGCCATCTTTGTTACAATATCTATCAATGGCTCGCAGGTCGGCACTACCGAAATGACAGCTGTGCCCTATGCAATCAGTTCGGGTGACAGCGCCCAAGAGGCAAACCAGGTACCCTACGACAATAGTGTTTCGGGACTCGCAGCAACCAATGCACAAGATGCTATTGATGAGCTGGTTGATAGCGGTGGCGTAGATGCAGATGCCGACCCGACCAATGAAATTCAAACCATCAGCTTCAATGCGACAACGAGTGAGATAAACCTTACCGATGGTGGAACCATTACTATTCCAAGTGGAGGCACCGATGCAGATGCAGACCCAACGAACGAATTTCAAAACCTAAGTTTCGATGCGACCACCAATGAGTTGAGTCTGTCGGATGGCAACGCAGTAACAATACCTAGCGGTGGCACAGATGCGGATGCAGACCCTACTAACGAAATACAGATTCTAAGTTTCGATGCAGGCACGAACGAATTAAGCCTAACTGATGGCGGTGTCGTGACAATTCCTAGTGCAGGCACCGACGCAGATGCCGACCCAACGAATGAGATACAAAGCATCAGTTTTGATGCAGCAACCAATGAGCTTTCGTTAACCGATGGAGGAACGGTAACTATTCCTAGCGGAGGCACTGACGCCGATGCGGACCCGACGAACGAGATACAGGACATTAGCCTGGTCGGCGACGAATTGAGTATCAGTGGGGGATCTACCCTTATACTGCCTACGGGAGGTGGTGGTACAGACGACCAGAACGCCGCAGAGGTACCTTTTGATAATACAGGTACAACCCTCGCTGCTACCGATACCCAAACTGCCTTAGAGGAGTTGGCCCTTTCGGGAGTTGTAGATACCGACGACCAAGCCTTGGTCCTTACCGGGGATGTATTGACCATTCAAGATGGTGCCGGATCTGTTGACCTCGCTTCGTATCGCGATGATGCAGATTCAGACCCGACCAACGAGGTTGATGTTACCGCCCAATCAGGAATATTACTAGGAGATGGTACCGACGTTACCGGCCTAGAAGGCACCGCAGATGGTCAAGTGCCAAAATGGGATGCCACTGCAAGTGCTTGGTTACCGGGCACAGATGAAACGGGTAGCGGTGGAAATTCTCTATGGTCAGAAAACGGGAACAATATTCATTTTGATACCGGAAATGTGGGAATTGGTAACACCAATCCTGGAGTGGAAGCTGGTGCTGGCAAATATTTGACTGTGGCTACGGGAACCAGCCCCTCTGACAATGCATTTGCCGCAATAGAAATACAGGGTGGTCAGGGTTCAGGTAATAGACCTGTAGGTAGATTAGATTTTATCTCAAACTCATCTGCTGGCAATTCAGCTATTGCACGTGTTGAATCGCGAACAAGTGGATTTGCTCAATTTAGAGGAGATTTAGCATTTTCAACAAAAGACGGTGCGTCATTTGCAACGAGTTCTTTAGAAGAAAGAATGACGATTAAATACAATGGAAATGTTGGAGTAGGAACAACCAATCCGCAAACAACTTTAGATGTTGCAGGTGGGCAATGGGACTTGAATAATACTAAAGGTGATTTTGGCATAGGTAATATTTCTTATGGGCTTCGTCTCGGTGTGGCCTTAGGCGGTGCAGGTGCAGGTGATGTTCGTATTAGATCCCAAGGAGGTACTGACCGGATATTACTAGGTTCTGGAGATAAAGATGTAATGTCAATTGAGCGAGATGATATTATTATGTCTGCACATCTCGAAGTTACTGGAGAAGTAAGGCAAAGAGCGACTGTACTGCCAACATGATACCCATTGCATATGGTGTTATTGGTCTTTCTACTCCGGGCACTCCTTTTGTTAGAAGCGGAAGTGGTAACTTTGATGTTATACCAATAGTTAATTTTATTGGTGATTATTATATTCGGATTAACGGAGAGACCTTTGACGATAGAGAGTATGTTGCTATTATAACTGTTATCAATTCTGATCGTGTAGGAGAAGCGCCTGTAATACCAGTATATGAAACATCATTAACTTTTCCAGGAAGGATACGGGTAACTCTCTTTGATTTGGACGGTGAATATGTAGCTGCGCCATTTTCTTTTGTTGTTTATAAGCCTTAAACTTTTTATTTCGACTTCATTTGTTATATAAAACTTCCAAACCAAAAAGTATATTCCCAAACTATACTTTTTGGTTTATTTTTTTTGTTCAACTTCATCAAAATTTTTATCATTTTTATAATTCTATCTTAAGGCTAACGTACATCAGTAGCGAACCTAGATTTCAACATGCGATGTTAAAAACTTTGTGATGGAATCTTTAAAACACCGGTACAAAACCAACACTTTTTCTACATCTTTGTAAACCCATCACAAGGGTATTTTTTAAGCACATTACACTAACTTTTAAATTTGTAAGAATATGTCCACAGCAGCTCCTGAGCCCATTTTGGAAGAAAACGCAGACCGCTTTGTTATCTTCCCCATTAAACACGATGATCTTTGGGATTGGTATAAAAAATGTGAAGCTTGTTTCTGGACGGCCGAAGAAATAGATCTTAGCGAAGACCTTAACGATTGGAATAATAAGCTGAACGATGACGAGCGTTATTTCATTAAACATATTTTGGCATTTTTTGCAGCTTCAGATGGTATCGTAAATGAAAACCTTGCCGAGAATTTTGTGAGCGAAGTACAGTATGCAGAAGCAAAATTTTTCTATGGTTTTCAGATTATGATGGAGAACATTCACTCTGAAACCTATTCGCTTTTAATAGACACTTATGTAAAAGACGAAAAGGAAAAAGGCATTCTTTTTAAAGCTTTGGAAAACTTTCCTGCAATTAAGAAAAAAGCGGATTGGGCATTAAATTGGATCGAGTCTCCAAGCTTTGCCGAGCGTTTAATTGCTTTTGCCGCAGTAGAGGGTATTTTCTTTTCAGGAGCTTTCTGTTCTATTTTCTGGTTAAAGAAAAGAGGTCTTATGCCTGGACTTACTTTTTCAAACGAGTTGATTTCACGCGATGAAGGCATGCACTGCGACTATGCCGTTCACCTGCACAACAAACACCTTATCAATAAAGTGCCGAAAGAACGTATTACGGCGATTTTGACCAATGCGTTGGATATTGAGCGTGAATTTATAACCGAATCGCTTCCTGCGAGTTTAATCGGGATGAACTCTAAGTTGATGACACAATATTTAGAATTTGTAACCGACCGCTTATTGGTCGAGTTAGAATGCGATAAAGTCTATAATGCGACGAATCCGTTTGATTTTATGGACATGATTTCCCTGCAAGGAAAAACCAACTTCTTCGAAAAAAGAGTGGCAGAATACCAAAAAGCAGGTGTAATGAATAATGAAGAAGATCAAAAAATCAGCTTCGACGCAGATTTTTAAATCGCTTTACCAAAGGAAACCAGTTGTAAAAAGCGTAATTCCTTTATTCCCCAATAGTAAGAGATTAACCTATACAACCGTTAAGGTTTAAACTACACTGAACATGTTTCAATGTAATTTAATGCCTTTTAACGACCGAAAATATTAACCATTTTAAAAACACTGTAGCCACATGTATGTAGTAAAAAGAGACGGAAGAAAAGAAGTGATCATGTTCGATAAGATCACTGCTCGAGTACGAAAATTATGTTACGGCCTTAACGGGCTAGTAGATCCATTAAAAGTCGCAATGCGCGTAATCGAAGGTTTATATGATGGGGTAACCACCTCTGAACTAGATAACCTAGCAGCAGAAATTGCAGC
>Ga0114957_1000840_pt1 | contig 36999 bp, 24 predicted proteins | sample BantaG_FD_87175 | JGI IMG/M metagenome (GOLD analysis project Ga0114957, IMG submission 87175) | Marine algal microbial communities from Bantry Bay, Ireland - BantryBay_4 metaG | ecosystem: Host-associated > Algae > Red algae > Unclassified | place: Bantry Bay, Ireland | collected 2014-11-21
ACTTCCAACCCTTCTAACGCTCGTCGTTAGCCGTATAATAAAACCCCAACTCCTGGCGAATCTCCAAAGGCAGCTCCGGCAATTCAGAACGAGGAATCAGTAAAGTCGATATATTATGTAAATCTGTAAAAATATGATGTTTCATAGCAGTGGCCTGCAAATAGCCATGTCCGGAAGATCCTCCGGTGCCAACTTTTCGTCCCAACATTCGGAGCACCATTTGTGCGTGGCGGTAGCGCCAGGTCGTCAGCAACTCATCGATATCGACCAGGCAAATCAGGAAGCGATATGGATGTTGCAATAAGGGTTCATCGTTATAAAGGTTAATCATCAGTGCGGCCAAAGTTGCTTCGTAACTCAAACGCTGTGAACCTTCTTCTACCATTTTTTTATGTACACTTTCATCCAGTATGGACTCAAAATAAGTGTCGGTGTTGCCCATCATTTTCAATCGCATTTCTTTTTCCTTATCGGAAAGATAGTCAGAAGCTCTGATGGCTTGTGCTTCTTTGTCGACCATGCGCTTAACCGAATCTTTGTAGTGATCGAGGAACTTAAAAGAACCGAATTTCAAAAACGGCGTTCGTTCCAGCCAATCTTCTACTGCATTAAATAAGGTACCCCGTTTGGCAATTTCTGCCAGTTCATCTTTCTCTTCTTGGGCAAAAAAGGCAGCATAGTGGTGCCCCGCATAAGTCATGCGCTCCTCTTCTGGAAGGCCGAGAATATTTTCTATTTTTCTAAACTGAAAACTTTGAAAACCGGATGCCGGGAAAAGGTAATTTCTAAAGTCCAGAAAATCGAGTGGCGTCATTGATTCGATAATCGGGATATGCTCCACTAGTAAACGAAGTATTTTAACGACCCGATTGAGTCGGGAAATGGAGATACCTATATTGCGTTCATCCACTTCATTTTTGTTGAACATATCAACCACCGAATTGAGTTCGTGGATGATTTGCTTAAACCAAAGCTCGTAACTCTGATGTACAATAATAAAAAGCATCTCGTCGTGAGCGGGCGTCTCATCCAGTTCCGCACTACGCAAATTTTGCGCTCCCAGTATCTTTTCAAGACCCAGATACTTTTTGTAATGTATCGTACTATATTTTTTTGAATCGTTTCCCATGGGTATTTTCGTCTTATTGTGTTGACGCAAGTTAAGTCGTTTGCTGCGTAATTTAGGTGCTATTGACACTAAATTTATGGTAAAAAAGGTTTTTTTTTGATATTTTTGAACAGGACCGTAAATTGACAGCCTATCTCTATCTTTTGAGAGAAACTTTCCCTGAAAATTAGCAATATTTCCCTACCTTCACAGGAGCATGCGTATCAGAATCTTCAATAATTAAGCGCTTTTGAAACAGGTATCTTATCCCTTAGCCCGCCAACTCGTTCTTTCTACCTATATGGATATCTTCGGTGCCACAGTGGTAGTGTTGGTCTGTTTCTACAAAAATTTTCATCGTACTATTTACTACCAAGGTAAAATTCAGTTTGATATTCCGACGGAAGAGCTGCTGACTTTTATGCAGCAAGGGGCATTTCCATTGGGTATCTTTTCTATGATGGCTGCTGTATTTTCACTGATGGCCACTCGTCTGACTGGCAAGCAAAATAACTGGGGTAACTTTATTGGATTATTGACGACGATTAGTTCAGGGGCACTGGATTATTTGTTTGGAAATGCTTCTGCCATTATTACCTATCCGTTGACCTTTCTGATTTTTTCGGTGGCATTGGTGCGCTGGGGAAGGGGAGCGCGCATTCGCAAAAGAGATGTTTATTATTATCTGATTATTATTGCGGGACTGATCGTTGGTTTCGCCCTGGTATATCTTGGAGCTTACTTGTTTGGTGGCCGGACGGATCGTTGGTTTTTAATTGTGGTCGCACTGACCTTTGGTTTGTCCCTTGGCGGAAATTTTTGCAATGCCTTTAAATACGAAGAAACCTGGTTGAGTTGGGTGGTGTATAACGTAGTACAATTGGCGAAAGCCGCCATTCAGTTCAACATTGCTAATGTCGCTAAATATATTTTCTATCTTTTTAATGCTGGGATTACTCTTTTTGATTGGCGCTTTAATGGTGATAGGGCTTAAGTAGTAACCGGTAAATAAATGTCGTGCGACGTAATGTTGTGTCTCTTAAATCGTCAAAAGTTGTAACACTTTCTATAGAAAGCTAACGCGATCCACTTCTGACGTTTTTTGAAACACATAAGAGGTATAGGAACATAGCACGCGACCGTAGAGAACACATAGCTATTTTTGCTAGGAGCAAAAATCAATAGCTCACAATAGCAGGAAAACAAAATCTCCTAAGGCTAAAAAATCTATTGCGGCCTATGATTTGCGACCAGCAAAATCTACTGTGTCCTCTACGGTCGAGTGCTATGTCTCTATTGTACCTATGTGTTTCAAACCGACGATTGACGTGTGGCTGTAGCCTTTTTCAGGAGCCGAAGCCTTTTTCAGGAGCCGAAGCCTTGGCGTAGGACCTGGCGTAGGATCTGGCTTAGGATCTGGCGAAAGAGCAAGGCAATACAGCGCTATCGAGAAGCTACAACTTTTTGTCGCTTTTACTGCTACAACATTACAACGCACCACATAAATTTGTAAGTTACGAGTCCACAGTTCTGTCTTTCAAAAAAAATAACCATAAATGAAACTCAACCTAATACCATTCCTACTCCTAAGCATCACCACACTATTCGCCCAAGCCACCAATAAAGAAACCAACAACTGGCAAAACCTGTTCAATAAAAAAGATCTCTCCAACTGGGAGCAAAAAAACGGAACTGCCCAATACAAAATTGAAGGCGATGAAATCGTAGGCATCTCAAGACTGAAAATCGGAAACTCCTTTCTCTGCACCAAGAAAAAGTATAGTAATTTTATTTTAGAAATAGAAGTGAAAATTCATCCTCTACTCAACTCCGGTATACAAATAAGAAGTGATAGCAAAGCAGATTATCGTAAGGGGGCCGTTCATGGCTATCAGGTCGAAATAGATCCGAGCAAACGAGCTTATACGGGCGGCATTTACGACGAATCGCGAAGAGGGTGGATCTATCCCTTGTCGGATAATGAGGATGGGCGAAATGCGTTCAAACAGTCCCAATGGAATAAGCTGCACATCGAAGCCATCGGTTCGGAAATACGGGTTTGGTTGAACGGTGTCAACACGGCCAACATTTATGATGAACGGACGGCTGAAGGTTTCATTGCACTGCAAGTCCACAGTATTGGTAATGAAACCCATTTGGAAGGAAAGGAAGTTCGCTGGCGGAATGTAAGAATAAAAACCAGTGACCTGGAAAGCGACCGATGGGAAATGAGTCCGGCTGTTTATGAAAATAATTTTGTACCTAATGTATTGACAGACAACGAGTTGAGAAACGGATGGCGCCTCCTCTGGGATGGCAAAACAACAACAGGTTGGCGTTCCGTAAAGTCAAACACCTTTCCCAAAAAGGGCTGGGTGATAAAAGATGGCGAACTAACTGTTATGAAAAACGACGGCGCAGAATCAGCACACGGGGGCGACATCATCACCACGGAAAAGTACAGCAATTTTGAGCTCAGACTCGATTTCAAAATAACAAAAGGCGCCAACAGCGGCGTCAAATACATGGTCGACACCCATCTAAATAAAGGAGAAGGTTCCGCCATCGGACTAGAGTGTCAATTGCTCGATGATAACATGCATCCCGATGCCAAAAAAGGCCTGAATGGAAACCGAACCATCGGCGCACTTTACGACCTTATCCCTCCTGAAAATCTGAGTAGACCCGGACATAACAAAGATTTCAAAGGCATCGGCAATTGGAATCAGCTACGCATCAAATCCCTGAACGGGAAAATCGAACACTGGCTCAACGGCTACAAAATTGTCGAATACGATCGGTACACACAAGTCTTTCGAACATTGGTTGCGCACAGCAAATACAGAGTATGGGAACAGTTTGGTCAACTAGCATCAGGATACATTCTTTTGCAGGACCACGGTGATGAAGTCTCATTTAGAAGCATAAAAATCAAAGCGCTATGATAAAAGAGAAAAGAAGCTGGTTTCAAATTGGTGTTTTAAAAGAAAGGGTAGCTATTCAGTTAGACAGAAGGCCGAAGACCGAATACCGCAAGCCTGCCCCGAAACCTCGGGGTTGCCCGCTGAGCTTAAACAATAAGGGAGCTACGTTAGTGGGAAGCTTCCGTCTTCGGTCTTCGGTCTTCGGACTTTTTCTTCCTTTTGGAAAAACAAAAACCAGTTCCCTGCACCTCGCACTCGGGATACTATTGTTGCTCCTTTCTTTTTCCTGTAAAGAAAAAAATAGTTACGAAAAGCCAATTGACCTGTCCACTTATCAGGTCGAACCCGGATTCAAACTAGAGGTAATGGCCTCAGAGCCTTTGCTCAAAGCACCTATAGCGATGGACTTCGATCTGCAAGGGCGAATGTGGGTACTGGAACTTCCCGGTTACATGGCGAATATTGATGGAGCGGGCGAAGAAGATCCAACAGGAAGTATTGTCATTCTGAATGACCGGGATGGTAATGGCAGGATGGATGAATCCAAAATATTTTTAGACAAGTTGGTCGCGCCCCGCACCTTATTACTCGCCTACAATGGTTTGCTTTATGCCGAACCACCTAACCTCTGGTTCGTAGAAATAGAGAACGACAAACCCGGGAAAAAAATATTGGTTGACACCGCTTATGTACTCACCGGAAACATTGAACACCAGGCCAATGGCCTGACCATGAACATCGACAATTGGATTTACTCCTCTCGCTCCAACGCCCGCTACCAACGAAAAAACGGCAACTGGATAAAAGAACAAACGGCCCACCGCGGTCAGTGGGGCCTGACAAAAGATCCGCTGGGACGTTTATTTTACAACGATAATTCCAATCAGTTTCAGGGCGATTTGGTTTTGCCCATGATGGCTTTAAACAATCCCTGGTGGCAACCCAAACATAGTATTCGTCAACAAATTGCAACAGATCAGCGCATGTATCCCTTGCATGCGGCCATCATTAATCGGGGTTATGTAGAAGGTAGTTTGGATGAAGCAGGGAAGCCTTTGCGTATTACATCTGCCTGTGGACCGGTCATTTATCAAGGAGATTTATTTCCTGCCGACTATAATGGAAATAGCTTTGTTTGTTTGCCGGAGGGCAACATCATCAAACGCAATATTTTGGAGTATGAGGGGACAAAAATATCGGCAACACCAGCTTGGGAGAACAAAGAATTTATTGCGTCAACTGACGTGGCTTTTCGTCCCGTCAATTTGTACAATGGACCAGAGGGGGCTATGTATATTGTTGATTTGCATAAAGGCGTGATTCAGCATCGGGCGTACATGTCGCCTTATTTGAGAGAGAAAATAGAAGAATTAAAATTGGATACGATTGTTGGTTATGGTCGGATTTTACGAGTTTTTTCGGAAGGAGATACCATTCAGCCGATTCCTGTTTTTGACATAGAAGATGTGGCAGATTTGGTTCAAAAACTAAAAAGTCCAAACGTTTGGGTGCGCGATAAAGCGCAACAAACTTTAGTGCAAAACGAGCTAAGAACGGCGCTTGGTGATTTGGTAGAATTAGTAGTGGAGAAAGATTTTTCTATTGGTCAGATGCATGCCTTATGGATTTTGAAGGAATGGGATGGCTTGTCTCTTTTAACCATGACAGACTTATTGGAAAATACAAATCCACATCTTTGCGGATTGGCTTTTTCTTTTTTAGAAAACTCAGAACGGAAAAAAGATTTTGATGTGACCGAAAAGGCGAACGAATTAAAACAAAGAAAAAATCCGGAGTTGGATGCTTATCTGATTGCCTCATTGGGAAAGATGGAAACGGGAGAATCGGTCTTTCAATTTTATAAAAATATGTCACGTTGCTATAAAGAAAGTGAGTTGATGGGAGAGCTGGCTGTTAGTGCCCTTAGTGGAAAAGAAGCAGCTTTTTACAAATTCGAATACCAACGTATTGTCCCGGACTCACATCTTTGGAGTAAACTATTTGCAAAAACTATCGCCAATAAAAAAGAAAACAAACCCAACAAAGAAATGCTCCCCGCCGTCAATAATCCATACGGAGATAAGCGTCAAAGGGGACTTGAATTATATCGTCAGTATTGCAGTGTTTGTCATGGAGAAGCAGGTGGTGGGACTCAAAATTTGGCTCCTCCGCTCGACGGTTCGGAGTACATCACCGGTTCGACAGAACGGCTGGCGCTCATCATGCTACACGGTATGCAAGGTCCGATTCACATCAATGGAAAGCGCTATGAATTCAACGCGGCCATGCCGGGCATTGGCAACAATCCAGCGATAAGTAACAAGGATGTTCTGTCCATTATTTTGTTTCTACGAAATGCTTTTTCAACCGAAGGAACGTCGATCACAGAAGAGCGTATCGCAACTTTGCGCGAACTGAAACCAAAAGATGGGACGATGTATACAGAAGAGCTGCTGAATGATTTTAAACAACTTCAGTATTAAACAACTTCATAAGCTTAATTCAAAAGAGTGCATAACACCTTGAAGTGTCATTGTGTTTCCAGTGGCACCTAAGATGTTATACACTCCATTCAGAACACGAAAATCTGTGTCCCATCACGCTAGAGGACACTCACCAACTTCCGCCACCACCGCCACCAAAGCCACCACCACTATGCCCACCGCCGCCACTAAATCCGCCACCGCTACCACCAGAGGCTGAAGCCGGCGCACTAGTAAAAACCTGCTGAACTTCTCTCGGCTGAAAACCCTCCGTAAAATCTGAAAAAGAAGCTTGTTGACTCGACACGTCATCATGGCCAAAACCAGCGCCATAATAACCATACCAAAGGGGAACAGAAAACAAACCATCTGTCTGTTTCATCCAATTTTTTTCCATTCCAAAAGCAATCGCATATGGAAAAATATACTCGAAGTATTTTGGGTCTTTTTTCAGAATCTGACTGATGGCATCTCTGTCTGGATTTTTTATTGTTTCGCGAAAGCTATATAATTGACGCATCAGATCGCGACCATAATCGCTCAGCTTCGGACTCAAAAAGTGACTGATGAAAGCAAACAATCCCAACACCAGCATAATAATGCCTGCCAATGGTTGATATAAAACGCTTATAAAAAGAACGCCAATGGCCACACAAACAAAGGAGGCAGCGATCATCCAACCTGAATGAAAAATACGATAAGACGAACGATCATACAACTCCTGTTTCTTCAACGTTTTTTTGACTTGTGATTGTGCCGTTCCCAAAGCAGTATAAAAAACGTTGGTAAACTCATTGAGAAAAACCACCTCCTTTTCTTCAAATAATTTATTAAAAATAGTTTGCTGATAGAGTGGTGCATCAGCTGATAAATCCTTTAATCGCTCCAGTCGCATATTGAGTCCTTCTTCCGATTCGGTGGGTCGGTTTCGGATACTAATGAGGCCTTGTTCTGCCCACCAGGGGAGCAGGGCGATGATGTCGCGCTGGTTTGCCTTATTGTCAATTAAGGTTCCCATCTCTGCGGGACTGTATCCCTGTGGCGGATAGTAAACCGCTTCTCCACTTGATTGGAGTTTTTGGTTGCGACCCAACTTAAACCAATAAAAGGAGAAAAATGCAACTAAGGCAGCAGGTATTCCGAACAAACTATTTTTCTCCCAAAAAGTTTTTATCGTTCCATCTGCTTTCATTCCACCGGCCGTATCTATGATCGAACCTTTGGGTAACCTTACCCCAATGCTGACTCCTTCCCGTGCGCTCAGAGCCCGGCTGGCTTTGCCGTGTAAATTTCGTCCACGGTAATTGATCGTCGCATCCTGTTGTCCTTCTCCGAAGGCACCCGTAAATATCCGGTAATCATCTTTCTGAAGTGTAATTCCTTCCGGGAGTCTTATAGCATAAGCAAAATTTTCAATGGGCACTTTCCATAAATCACCAGTCATGTTCCAGTAAAATTCAGTATGCTCATCGGCCCATATAAATGCTCTACTGACGCGATACCGAATCACGTATTCCTGAAGGCCATCAACGTATTTATTTTTACTACCTATACGTATACTCAACTCGCCATTTTTATTCGATTTTTTGAACTTCCAATCATCTACTTCTACCTGACTAATTTTTATGTTGTAGGTTTTTCCATCTTGAGTGACGCGATATGGGATGGTCCTGAAAATACCACGTTGCTCTTCCCTGAACTCAACCTGAATCGTTTCAATTACATCGAAGTAAGCGTCTTTGTATACTTCAATTTGAACATCAAAATTTTTGATAACAAAAAGATCTTCTTGTGCCTGAAGGGAGGTGATGAAGAGCAAACAACAAAAAATACGGAGTATTAATTTCATTTTCCTGAGCTTGATTTTCCTAACGTTTTCTGATAAGTAATACGATTGTACAATGTAATTGATTCGCTTCCAATATTCAAAGAATTATCGATGAAATGTACTTTGTTGGCGATTAGTGGGGGATGGGACACGGATTTAACTACCCCTCAAAATTGGTAGATAAATCCGTGTCCCAACAACGTAGAAGAAAAAAAACGCTGCATCAAAAGACACAGCGCTCATTCTAAAACCGATTAGATGCAAGATCTATGCTCGCTAGAATCTATACATCATGAAAAACTCAGAATTTATAATTGAACCCAGCCCGGATGGACCAGGGGATATTGCTTGATTCAGGATCTTCCAGGACATTGTACAGAATGGCTATTTCGTAACCGATTCGGTCTCCGCTGCTATAACCCAGTCCCAAATGGAATGCATCTTTTTGTAATTTTTCTTTTAGCAATTTTCCAGGATTATCCGGATCAAGTATGAGAAAACCATTTTGTGTGGCCGGCGTTTTTGACCAAAGGTGATCGTACTCTGCGTGTGCAAAGATATTTCGGAAAAACTTGTATCGGGTAAAGACACCAGCTCCGTAATCAATGTTGGAGTAGGTCGCTACCGAGTTGTCTGTTCCGGTTGCTTTAAAGTAGTCGTACGACAATGGAATACGTATACCAGTTGAAAATTTTTCTGTGAGTTTGTATCCCACCATCGGTGAAAGTCCAAAGTTGAAAGAGTTGTTGTTTAAGCCGAGTCCTACACCACCTCCGTACCAAAGCCGGGAAGCAAATCCTGTTGCTTCTTTCGCTTCGTTCTTAGTTGGTTCTTTTTTCTGAGTTGGTTGATTTGATGGCGTTCTTCGCTGTGCAAATGCTGATTCTGAGATAAACAGCATGGCAACCAGCAACAAGGTTGAAATTATTATTTTGTTTTTCATGACACTATAATTTAAACGTGAAAAATGAGCTTGTTAAACTTAGTGTTGAAATTTTACCATATACTACTTTTGGTTTAAACATTAATTTATTGGAATACCTTTGATAATGAATACACTATTTTAGGTGAAAGAGTTGGGTGGAAGGTTGCTTCTTAACGAATGTTTAACAGGTTGATGGTTAAAGTCAATGGAGTGTATAAGGATTTAAGTGTAATGGAGCCAGTAATTTTTATGTTGAACCGATGACAACCAACACGATTACCCGCTCATTCCCATTCTTACCTCAGTTTGCTAAAAAAGGCGATGCTTTTGAAGCAACTAAAGTAATTTTGGATGAAATCCTGAATACAACAACTGGAAATGTATTCTTTGTGAGGAGTCGGGAGTCGATTTCCTTCGAACGTAAAATAAATGTGGAAAAATCATTGAGGGAACGAAAAAGAACAAACTAATTCTTGACAAAGTACATATCAATTTCTCCCATGTTTTTAACTGGAATTTTTCCGCGATATTCACAGGTGAATTTGTCTTTAATTAATTCGTAGGTAGCACCTGAAATATTCACCAGGCCTCCTTCTCCATTGGATTCAATTCTTGATGCAATGTTGACCGTATTGCCCCAGATGTCATAAGCAAATTTAATATCTCCTACCACACCTGCCACGATTTCACCAGTGTGAATACCCACTCTTGCTTCAAAAACAGATTCGTTTTTTCTTATCTTTTCTAGTTTCCAATCTGCTAAAAATTGTTGAATTTCCAAGGCTGCCTGAATCACTTTTACAGGATGCTTTGGGCTTGGTTCGGGTAATCCTCCTGCACACATGTAGGCATCACCAATGGTTTTTATTTTTTCCAAACCGTACTTTTTGATGATTTTATCAAATGCTTTAAAGCAAAAGTCTAAATCGCCGACTAATTGCTTTGGACTTAATGTAGATGCGATGTGACTAAAACCAATGAAATCAATAAAAAGTACGGTTACCTGTTTGTATAATCGAGCCTGAGCGGCGCCATGTCGTTTTAATTCATCCGCCACTGAAACAGGTAAAATATTGAGTAACAATTGCTCAGAACGGATCTGCTCTTCTCGAATAATTTTATTTTTTTCTGCCAGTACTTGATTATGTTTTTTCATATTGACAACACCAGTATACAATCCGAATGCTAAGAAACCGATCAGAGTAGCCAACGCGATCAAGAAATTTCGTTGCCCTTTTTGTATTTTGATTTTTGCTTCATTTTTATTCAATTCCATTTCTTGCTGATGCAAAATAAACTCATTTCGTGCCAACTCAAATGAGTCGAGCATTCCAGCAAAATTTAAGGAGTCAATCAAGTATTGTTTTTTCGCAAGCATCAATTCTGCTTTAGCTTTTTCCTCAGACATTTTTGTTACCTCTTCTTCTTTAGAGGCCAAAATTTCATCCAGTTCATTTTTGATATCACGCAACTCACTTTTTTGTATTTTCAATACTTCTTTTCCTTCATTAGTCGATTCTAATATTTTTGTCAAGCCCAATCTTTTTTCCTCACTTGTATCTAATTTTTCCTCAATTTTTCGTTTCTTTTTTCCAAAAATCTTAAAGCCTACTTTCTTCTCAACTTTCGTGATTTCCTCTTCTGGCATTCCTTCTTTCAAATCCGCCAATTCGAGTTCATACTTATTGATGTCTTTAGGTTTCTTAAGCAGTTCTGCGACCCTGATCAGATTCAGGATATTTTCTAACTGAATCTCGCGTTGCTCATTTCCGCCAAGCAAACGCTGGCTATTTCGTAATTTCTCATCTGCTTTAAGCCAATTTTTTTTTCCTCCTTTTTTAATATAGGCCTGTGCAGCAATCGTCATGGCTTTTGCTCTATAAATTCGTTCCTTAGATTTTTCTGCCTGATCTTCTGCTCTTTTTGCCATATTAATTGTCTTATCATAAAACCCCGCTTCCTGATACCAATCGGCCAACCTCATGGCATCTATAATATACGGAAGCCCTTGCTGACGGGGCAAATTGTATTCTAATTGTTGAATACGATCAGATTGTCCCCAAAGAAAAATAGGAAACAGAAAAGCAAAAAGAAGCAAATAGTACGCTCTTGAGTTCTTTGTTTTTTTATACATTATTACGAAATTATTCTTCGGATTAGTACAGTGTATTAGATCGAAATCTATAAATTTAATCGGCCTAATTTGTTGTTTCCATTAGCTAAGAATGACAGCGTAAAAGCGCTCTGGATTAAACAACTTCACTATTAAGAGCCTGATTTTTAATTACTGAAATATAAAAATAGACATTTTTTAACAGAGTTTATGTATAGAGATTTTGTATAGGAACCAAAGAGAGCTTTTGGAAAAAACCGAAGAACGCCCGGAATCTAATAGCCATAGCTATTATGATGAGGACGAGACGACAGTTTTTTTAAAAGAACATTTGGGCTCCATACTAATGCGCTGTTCATAAACTATTCAGTCATTCAAAATTATTATACCTGCCCCGACTCCTCAAAAATCCTATCTTTGCAAAAAACAAACTAAAAAAAATGACAAACACCCAAATATTACTAGCTCAGCGCCCCGTAGGTTTACCAGATGCCAGTACCTGGAATGTTGTTGAAACTGAAGTGCCAGAATTAGAAGATGGACAATTACTAATCCGAAGCATTTATATCTCACTCGATCCTGCAATGCGTGGTTGGTTGCGTGATATACGCTCGTACCTGCCACCTGTACAGATAGGTGAGGTGATGCGAGCAGGAGCAGTTGGACAGGTAGTCGCTTCAAAGCATCCTGAATTTGCAAAAGGTGATTATGTAAATGGCTGGACCGGTGTGCAACAATATGCCATTTCTGATGGCTCCATGCTGTACAAAGTGCAAAAGGGTTTGGCGCCCATGCCGACTTACCTGAGCACGTTGGGAATGCCAGGTTTTACGGCATATTTCGGATTGCTACGAGTGGGTAAACCAGTAGAAGGTGATACCGTTTTAATTTCTGGCGCGGCAGGTGCGGTTGGTTCGGTGGTCGGACAGATTGCAAAGATAAAAGGCTGTCGGGTAGTAGGTATTGCCGGTGGTCCGGAAAAATGCAAATACGTCAAAGAAGAACTGGGTTTTGATGAGACCATCGATTACAAAAATGAAAATGTGGTTGACGCCATAAAACGAACCTGTCCAAAAGGTGTCAACGTTTACTTCGATAATGTAGGTGGTGAAATATTAGATGCAGCCCTTGGACGTCTCGCATTTGGAGCGCGCGTAGCTATTTGCGGCGCAATATCTCAATATAACAACACCGCAGCAGTCAAAGGTCCATCCAATTATTTATCCCTGCTTGTCAACCGGGCTACGATGGAAGGTTTCGTCGTAATTGATTATACCAAAGAATACGGAACCGCTGCCAGGGAAATGGGGGGCTGGATGGCCGCCGGAAAATTGAAATCCAAAGAGTTCATTGTAGAGGGTATCGAAAAATTTCCAACAACGCTGCTACGATTATTTAATGGGGATAAGCTGGGAAAGCTGGTTTTGAAAGTGGGAGAGGAGTGAAACAATGGCCATGGTATCCTCGTCTAGCCTCTTGTACTTATACAGTGTAGTAACGTACTCATTATCAAATAGATGTTAATTTCTCTTGTTTTTAGCAAAATGTAAAATGAAAGCTTTACATTTGTAAAAAAGACCCAAGAACATGAGATTGACACAGACCATTACCCTCGCTTTTCTATGCGTGCAAATTCTTAGTGCGCAAGTAACTTACACAGCAAATGACTCAGTACCCACCTACAATGGTGATTTCCGCTTCGGAGCCAATATGGGATATTATCCAGGTTGGGATGACGAAGAACTGGCTGATATTGCAGCCGGTTCCACCACTCTGGGCATTAGTGGCGCAGGTGTAAAAACATTGCGACCAGCCCTACCCGAACACTTCCTGGAGGAGTATGGGTACGCTTACAGGGTCCCAACTTTCAACCATTATCAGTCTCTTGGAATAGGAGAAAATACAGTCTTCGTTGGCTACCCTTCGGAGGAACATCGTGACAGTACCGCCTATTGTACGACAGGAACGATCTCCGATGTTTTCAAAAACATGTATAGCCCCATCTGGGATAATGGCGAAAACGGAACGCCAGTCAATGACACCAACTACTATGCACTTTACCTCTACAAGTTGGTTCATATTTACAAGGACTACACTCAGTTTTATGAAATTCAGAATGAACCGGATTTCGATAATTCGAATCAGGCCTGGTTGCCACCGGGTGAAGCGGGAAACTGGTGGGACAATGACCCTGATCCCTGTGATTTTGCCCTACACGCTCCAGTTGAATTTTACGTTCGAATGCTGCGCATCAGTTATGAGGTAATTAAATCCGGTGACCCGAATGCATATGTCGCGGTTGGTGGCTTGGGTTATCCTAGTTTTCTGGATGCAGTTATGAGAAATACAGATAATCCGGATCAAGGAAATGTAACGGCTGATTATCCATTGAAAGGTGGGGCCTACTTTGATTGCCTAAGTTATCATTCCTATCCTCATATTGATGGTAGTTTACGGGATTGGAATAATGATACAGGTACCTTTGATTATTTCCGACACTCTGATGCTGCTGTAGAAGGTTTACTTTCATTGAGAGATGAATTTGAAGCGGTAATGTATGATTACGATTACGACGGTGTAGTATATCCTGAAAAAGTAGTGATTAATACAGAAAGCAATATTCCGCGGAAAAAATTCCATGAATATATAGGATCAAATGAAGCCCAACTCAATTATCTGATGAAGGCATTGGTGACATCCATGAAGGAAAGTATTTTGCAATTTTATGTTTTTAACCTGGCAGAAAGAGATACGTATGATGATGCTCAAAAGGAGTTTCACCTAATGGGATTATATGAAGAACTATATAGCCAAGGACCATACAATCAGGTAAAATTGTCAAGTGGCATTGGTTATAAAACAACATCTGATCTTTTGTGTGAACATCAATATGATCCACTACGAACGGCTCTAATGCTTCTACCAGCTAATGTAGGGGGTGGCGCATTTGTAGACGCAAATGGAGCATATTGCTATGTTCTTTGGGCAAAAACAGAAGTGGATGAAAGTGAAGATGCAATGGTCATATTTTCTTTTCCCGCCGCCATGAATGTAACGGATGTTGAAATCAAATACTGGGACTTTTCAGAAACAGGAACGATACGACAAAACCATACAAATGAAATCACATTAGGTGGCACACCTATTTTTATAAAAGATGTTACGGTTCCGCTTCCGGTAGAATTACTCTACTTCCGAGGAAAGCCAGCAGGTAATAAAGTGCAGTTGGAATGGCTAACTGTATCAGAAGAAAACAACGACTATTTTGACATTGAGTTTTCACGTGATGGTGTTGCTTTCGAAAGCATAGGCAGGGTGGCCGGCGCAGGAACGGTTAGCACCGCCCGCGAGTATGATTTCTTCGATCGCGATGCCCGCAGTGGCGATAACTACTACCGCCTGAAGCAAGTTGATTTTGATGGCACCTACGAATACACCCCCATTGTAAATGTACCACTCGGTGATCAGGAGTTGTTTACCGTAAACCCAACTTTGACCAGCTCACTGGTGAATGTTGAGTTTGATGATTTGCATGAAAAAACAATTTTTCTTGAAGTGTTTGATTCTTTCGGTCGTACCCGTATGGAAAAGCAAATGGCCCCCGGCAATTATAATATGCAAATCGACTTGACTGACTTCCCAACTGGCGTTTACTTCTTGAGAGTTCGTATTCCGGGCGAGGACTACTTTACGGTTCGTGTTGTCAAGGACGAGCTGTAGCAGTTTCAATCGCAATTGCCCTCTAGCGTGGATGGGACACGGATTAAACGGATTAAACAGATTTACACGGATTTTTTCTTTTATCGCGCTGTGCCTCCGCTAAAGCTTCAGCGACACGCGGTCCGTTTGTTTATTCTCTTTTACGTTGGGGCTGTTCTGTAAACTGTGTTGTCTTCCATTGAAACACACTTAATGGGGCACTCCCTTTACGTCAGAGGGATTCACGTCTTACGAAAAAAAATCCGTGTAAATCCGTTCAATCCGTCAAATCTGTGTCCCATCCGGCGCTAGAGGGTAACTACAACTCAATCCGTTGAAGCAAACCATCCATCCGCCTCCGCGACTCCAAGCCAACGTCCTCACCATCCTCCACCCAAACATGCACGTCACCCAAATACGCCATCCCCAGATAACCCGCACTAAGCTCAAACGGCTTCTCAAACCCCTCATGACGATCATCATCACCACTGCAACTAATCATAGCCATTGACTTACCACGTAATTTTCTTCCCAGTTCTTTTTCTATAGTAAGGAGATCAGATATTCGGTCAAAGAATGTTTTCATGATGGCACTCATGCTGTACCAGTAGATAGGCGTAGCAAAGATAATCGTATCGTATTCCGCAATAATTTTTTGCATCAAAGGAATAAAATCATCCGTCTTGTTTTTATGCTCGTAGTCGTAATAGGAGATATTATAGTCTTGTAGGTCGATGATGTCAATGTCTGTTTTACTTTGCAGATAATTGGTAACTTTTTTTGTGTCACCATCGCGGCGAGAGGACCCTAGTATGATTAGCTTTTTCATTTTTGTTTGTTGATGGCTTTTGGAGAATTCTAATTCAAACAGTTAAATACCAAGGGAGCCTGCGAGCAAAAATCCGTTCTTATCCAAGCTTTCCGTGCAGATCCCTTCCTTCCTATTACTACAGCAGACAAGCGCGTTCCACCGCGTTCGAGTGCATCCACATCCCAAGAAAAAAATCCGTCCAAATCCGTTCGATCGTCCGCCGCCATAGGGCTGTGGCCGACGGAGGCCGTTCAATCTGTGTTCCCATCAACGTCAGCGGGCTGCGCATCAAACAGCATAAAGCCCCATCAAAACCTTCTCCGGAGTAATAGGAGCATCATAAAAATCCGGCACCCAACCAGGATTAAAAGCAGACATAGCATTCACCACCGCAAAGTAAGCACCAATACCATACAACAGCGGTGGCTCACCAACAGCCTTCGATTTGAAAATCGCCATATCCGAACCATCCGTCTTCAAAAAGTGTACATCAATTTCTTCCGGCACCGCATAAATGTCCGGTACCTTATAAGTCGACAAAGCATTCGATCGCAAGCGCCCCTTCTCATCATAAATCACCTCTTCCATCGTCATCCAACCCATGCCCTGAACCAATCCGCCCTCCGTCTGTCCAAGGTCAATCATGCGGTTCATGCTTGCGCCAAAATCATGGACAATTTTTACCGCATCGAAAGTATACGTTCCGCGAATACAATCCACTGTAGCCACAAAAATAGCAGTGCCATAAACGTGGTAAGCAAAAGGATGTCCCTTCTCCGTCGACTTGTCAAAATGTATCGTTGGAGTAGAGTAGTGGCCTTTTGCACTCAGGTTGACACGTTGTTGGAAAGCCGTCAGAATCAATTTTTCCCATTGCAAATCACTCGCCACATCATCTACATAAACGGTCTCATGCTTTAAAGTAATTTTATCAGCAGATGTGTCTAAACTACTTGCCGCCACTTCCTTGAGTCGATCTAGTATTTGTGTACAAGCATGGGCCAGGGCCTTGCCATTTAAGTCAGCAGTGGAGCTCGCCGCAGAGGGAGAGGTGTTGGCAACTCGCGTCGTATTCGTTGATTCAATTTTGATGCGTTCAGGAGCTACGGCAAAATAGTGTGCCGCAACCTGCAGCATCTTCGTGTTCACGCCCTGACCCATCTCCACAGCTCCGGTACTCACCCCAATACTACCATCCGAATACACATGTACCAAAGCCCGCGCATTATTCATCATCGTATTGGTAAATGAAATGCCAAAGCAAATCGGCATCAGCGCCACACCCTTTTTCAAGGTATCATTATTGGCATTAAACGCAGCGACATCTGCCTGTATTTTTTTCAAATCAAAACGCTCCTTGCTTTCCTCCCAACAGTTAATGGCTTCTGCTGCTTTGGCTATTTGTCCGTAAGGAAAAACATCACCTTCCTTCAATAAATTCGCTTCCTGAATCACAATAGGATCAACACCTAATGCTCTCGCAGCCTTATGAATAGCCGCTTCTATTACAAACATTCCTTGAGGGCCACCAAATCCACGAAAGGCCGTATTCGGAGGCAAATTCGTGCGGCAACTATAAGCGCTGGCCAGCACATTCGGAATGAAATAACTATTGTTTAAATGGAATAAAGTGCGCTCCAAAATGGCGGGCGACAAATCTGCAGCAGCACCTGAATTCTGATAGAAAGTGGCTTCGTAAGCAATGATCTTATAGTTCGCATCCAAACCAATTTTGTAATCAGAAGAGTAAGGATTTCGCTTACCCGTCATCTTCATGTCGTCCATGCGATGCAATACAAATTTTGCTGGTTTACTGGTGAGGTGTGCGACCAGTGCAACCATTGCGCCCCAGGCAGAAGCCTGATCTTCCTTGCCACCAAATCCACCACCAAGTCGGGTTACATCCACTTCAATTTTATGCATTGGAATACCGAGTATGCCGGAAATAGTTCGCTGAACGGCCGTCGGTCCCTGCGTCGAAGAGGCGACACGCAAACTGCCGTTTTCCATCGGAATGGCATAAGCGCCCTGCGTCTCAATGTACAGATGTTCCTGTCCACCAGATTCTGCTTTTCCTTCAAAAATATGCGTACATTCTGTAAACGCCTTTTTGGTATCACCCAACTGAAATGTACGAGGCGAACCACTAACCTGACCTTTGGCAAAAGCCTCTCTCGGATCAATGATAACTGGCAGCGGATCAATCTCAGCTGTAATCAAACTTGCCGCTTCCATCGCGATGGCTTCCGTTTCGGCAGCGACCAAAGCAATCGGCATACCATGAAAATGAACTTCCTTATCCGCCAGCAAAGGTTCGTCCGGAATGATGCCACCAATTTGGTTTTCACCCGGAATATCCTTCGCCGTAAAAATGCGAAATACACCCGGCACTTTTTCTGCCTTAGACAGATCAACCGATTTCAAATGTCCATGCGCTACGGGCGAACCAAAGACCGCCAAATAAAGCGTTCCCTGCAACTCCGGCAAGTCGTCGACATAAATCGAACGGCCTGTCACATGATTGTGCGAGTCGATATTTCTGGTAGTATCTACCTGTCCTTTTTTTATATTTCTGGTCATGCGTTTTTAGCTTGAGTTAGTGAGGCGAGACTTACACTCCCTGGAAATAGTTTGAGGAAATGCGCATAAAATAATTGCCGCAGCAATAAGCGTTTGTATTCCGCAGAACCACGTGCATCACTGATAGGCGAAACTTCCGTTTGTATCAATTGACTTGCCGCAAAAAGTGTTTCTGAATTAATTTGCTTGCCCGCTAAAAACAAAGCCGTCTGTCCCAAATATTTTGGCGTAGCAGCCAATCCACCCGCCGCCAAATGCGCACCGCTGATGACATCACCTTTCGTAAAAATCAACATAGCACAATTGACAGAAGCAATATCCAAATGCGTTCGCTTACATACTTTTTCAAAATTAAAAGCGGCGTTGGCAGGTGGCATTTTAAAATAAACCTGTTCCACCTGTTCGCCTTCTGCCAAATCCAGTTCTTTGTAACCTTTATAGAAATGACGGAGTTTGACGATTCTGCTATTGTCATCTTTTGTCAAAAGCAGTGTTGCGTCAAGCGCCAAAAAGAAAATCGTCATGTCGCCAATAGGAGAGGCGTTGACAAAGTTGCCACCAATAGTCGCCATATTTCGAATCGGCGTAGAGGAAACCAACTTCATATGTTCCCGCAGATTAGGAAATATTTTTTGCATCAGCGGATTACTCCGAACATCTTCAGCCGTAGCTGCCGCACCAATATAAACATGTCCTTCCCGTTCACTAATCGTCCGCATCCCTCGCTCATTCAAAACGGAATGCAATTCAGTTTTTACCATTTCCTCCGGACGCTGCACGTACAAATCCGTTCCACCACCAACAATCTTTTTCGCAGTCATTTCTTTTTTTTCCTTATCGGAAAACGCTTCCAGTCTCGACTTAATATCTTTAAAATATTCCGGCAAAAAACCTTCTTGTACCAACCAGTTAAAATCGGCTGCTTCCGGTTTTCCTTTTTTCATATCGCAAATACGAGCCGCTGCCCGCTCCAAAGATTTATAACCTGTACACCGACAAATGTTCCCATCAATAGATGCAATCGCATTATCCTGATTCGCTGTTTCCGAGTTCATCGCAAACCCAGTGAGCGACATCACAAATCCAATGGTACAGAAGCCACATTGCGTTCCACCTTCCTCCACAATCGCCTGCTGCACCGGCGACAAACTTTCCTGATTGATCCCCTCCACACTGACAATGTGCTTGCCATGTGCATTCTCCAGCGGCATGAGGCAGGAGGTCATGCTTTGGTAGAGTAGTTCCCCGTCCACCAGTTCACCCACCAATACGGTACAGGCCCCACAGTCCCCTTCCCGGCAACCGATCTTAGTCCCTTTCAAATGTTTGTGATAACGAATAAAGTCGAGAATGGTCGTGCCTGCTGGCAAATTAGGCTGGACTTGCTGATTGTTGAGGATAAATTGCGTCAAAGTCTTGTGTTTTTAATGGACGAACAAGGTAAGGATTTTGGGGAATTTTGCAAAATGGGCTCTTTTAAGGTTGATGGGCTAAGGTTGATTGGAACACGGATTGAACGGATTGAACAGATTTACACGGATTTTTTCTTTGAAAGTTCGTTTACAGCTCCGCTGTAGATACGAACTTTTCTTTCACGTCTCACGAAAAAAATCCGTCCCTATCCGTTCAATCCGTCAAATCCGTGTTCCCATCCCATCAATACCGCTCAGAAGAAGAAAACAAAGCCCGCCAAACAATCAAAAAGTGATTCCACAAATTAGCCAAAAAGCCATAATGCTTCCCCAAGATAGCATAGCGATCTTTCAAACTCTGATTATGACGCTGCTTAGAGATACCACCCATTAAGTATTCCGCAAGCACCATGTTGGTATTTGTAGTCACCTTTGCCTGCTTAAGGCAGTTGATCACCCAATCAATATCAGCACTCAGATTGTCAAGCATATAGCTGGGAGCCAATGTTCTTTTCGGGAGGAATCCCTGATGGCAAACAACCATACCTTTTTGAAGGCTTTTCCAGTTGAGTTGAGTGGGGAGTTTTTGAGTGGTCAATTCGCTGCGGGTGCCCTGGTGTTGTCGCTCATCATTTACCAGCATGACTTCGCCGTAGATGATGTCGGTGTTTGGGGGACAAACGGCCACCATCTTCTCCACTGTATCTGGTTTTAGAATATGGTCACCGGCATTCATGAACCAGACAAAATCACCAGTTGCCAGTTTCAGTCCTTTGTTCATGGCGTCGTACAATCCCTTGTCGGCTTCGCTTATCCATTTGCTAATGGAAGCTTCATGTTTCTGGATCAAGTCCAAAGTACCATCAGTAGATCCACCGTCAATGATCAGATATTCGATATTGGGGTAGCTCTGATTGATCACACTTTGGATGGTACCTTCCAATAGCGTTGCGCCATTGTAGACAATGGTGATGATGCTTATTTTTGGATGGAAGTGGTTCTTTTTCATGTTGTGGGGTAAAAGTAGGATTTTTCTTGGGGAAAAACCTTGTGGGAAGTTGGAGGTGGGAAGCTTTCCCGTTATCGTGGGCCCGCTAACGTTAACGTTAACGTTTAGTCGCGATCTAAAGACCGGAAAGCCCGAAGGGACTTCCGAGCTTGTAAGCCGAAGCTTCATCGTAGGCATTGCTGCGTTGATATATTAGCTCTCAATTTTCTAACTCAAGCTCGGAAGTCTCTTTGCTATGCGATAGAGCCCCGATTCTCGGGACAGGCTTTTCCGGTCTCTAGGCCGCGGTAGAGGGAAGCTTCCCACTTCCCACCTCCAACTTCCAACCCTCCTCCCTCCCCTTTTCCCAAAAATATGTACCTTTAGCCACCTAAAAAGCGTAAATAAACGCTTAAATCGAACAGACCACATTCACCTAATAACCTGAACCAAGCAATGAAAGATTCTCTTTTAGGAAAGTTTTTACCTCATATAATCGCCTTTGTAACCTGCCTGGTGATTTCATTTGCCTTCTTTTCACCCTATATCATTGACAATAAGGTCCTCGGACAAGCGGATAATACGCGTGCCTACGGAATGCAGGGCGAATCTACAAAAGTGAAAAAGGAAACAGGGGAATACCCACTTTGGACCAACTCCATGTTTGGAGGTATGCCCGCTTATCAGATTGTGGGGCCTGACTCCGGTAATCTCAATAAGTATGTTTACAAGGCGATGCTCTTGTGGCATAGCATCACGGATGTACCTTATGTTATTTTGCTGGCCATGTTGTGTTGCTATCTGTTCCTGATTGTTTTGAAAGTGGATTGGCGGATAGCTATTGCGGGGGCCGTTGGTTTTGGGTTGTCGACCTACTATATGGACATTGCGGAAGCGGGGCACTCGACCAAGATGGTGGCACTGGCATTGGTGCCGGGTGTGTTGAGCGGATTGCTGCTGGCCTTGCGGGGGAGATTGGTATTGGGTGGTGTATTATTTGGGATTTTTCTTTCGGTACAGGTATTGGCGAATCACCTGCAGATTACTTTCTACCTGTTTTTGTTGATTGGTATTTTGGGGATTATTGAATTGATAGATGCTGGACGCAAAAAGGCGATGCCTCAACTTTGGAAATCAATAGGCGTTTTAGCGCTCTGTGGTTTGTTTGGTATTTTGGCCAACACATCCCGCCTTTGGACCACCTACGAATACTCAAAAGAAACAATTAGAGGTACATCAGAACTGACGCCTAAAGCGGGTGAATCAGGTGATGGTCTGACTAAAAAATATATGTGGGATTGGAGCTATGGCAAAATGGAAAGTATGACTTTGCTGGTGCAAAACTTCAATGGGGGTGGTGCTTCTCAATCTTTTGAAGGAACAGAAACCTATAAGCGACTTTTCAAGCAGCAGGAAAGTCAATTTATTCAACAAGGATATAGTCGGGAGCAAGCACGAGTGACAGCAGGTAAGTCCATTGCCTCTCTTTTTTATTGGGGCGATCAGCCTTTTGTAGGTGTCGCGATTTATGCGGGTGCTATACTGATATTTTTGTTTTTCCTGGGTGCTTTTTTGGTAGAAGGAAAAATGAAATGGTGGGTGCTTATCTCCGCTTTTTTTACGCTAAGTTTAGCCTGGGGCGGCAACTTCTTCCTCAATCATTTGCTGGTTGATTACGTTCCGATGTTCAACAAATTTAGAGCAGTATCCATGGCTTTGGGGCTCACCCAACTCTTCATCGTTGTTCTGGCAGCAATGGGCCTACAAGCTATTGTGTCTAAGGATATTTCGCTACAGCGAAAACAAAAATCACTACTGATTGGCCTTGGAATAACGGGAGGTTTGTGTTTACTGGCGATTGTATTAAGCGGAACGATGGATTTCAATGCGAAAGGAGATGCGCGTTTGGCCAGTATCATTGACCTGGTAAAATCTGATAGAGCAGCAATGATGCGTGGAGATGCGATCCGTTCTCTACTATTTGTTTTAGTGTCTGCAGCTTTGATTTTCGCTTACCTAAAAGGAAAATTAAAAGCGCTTTATCTGGTCAGTGCATTGGCTTTGCTCATCACTATTGATGCCTGGACGATTGATCGCCGAATCATCAACAAAGACAAATACGAACCAAGAAAAGAAACAACCGTTCAAAGAAGTCCGGTACCATCTGCTGCGGATACTCAAATATTAGCAGCTGAAAAAGAGGCACATTATCGGGTACTTGACCTGAGTAGAGGAAACCCTTTTGTCAGTTGGGATGCTTCTTTCCATCACAAAAGTATTGGTGGTTACCATGCTGCCAAATTGATGCGCTTCAAGGATTTGATCGAACGCTACCTCACCGACTTTAGCAAATATCCGCACATCGTTGACATGCTAAATGTGAAGTGGCTTATCCCACAGCCACAAAACGGCCAGGTAAGAGCAGTCCCAAATAGTACCGCTCTGGGTAATGCCTGGTTCGTCAACGGCTACGACATAGTTGACAATGGTGACGCAGAAATGGCCGCCCTCGCCACACTTAAACCACGAGAGAAAGCCGTTGTTCAAAAGGACTATGCAGCCGCACTAGCAGGTCTCACCATCCAAGCCGACCCAACAGCCTCGATCAAACTGACCAGCTACCACCCTGACAAAATGGTCTACGACTATAATGCCAATAGCGAACAACTAGCCGTTTTCTCCGAAATTTTCTATGGTCCAAACAAAGGATGGAACCTATATATCGACGATAAGAAAATAGATAATGGGATCATCAAAGTAAATTATCTGTTACGCGGAGCTCGGTTACCAGCAGGTAAGCATAAGGTAGAAATGCGCTTTGAACCCAAAGCCTATTATCTTGGACGAACAATTTCCATGATCGCATCCGGCTTGTTATTACTGGCACTTTTCGGCGGTCTATTCTTTACTTTTAAAGAAGGCCGTATTCCTGATGTTGATCATCTGGATGACCTGGAAGTGAAGGAAAAAGCTAGTCGGGTTTTGAGAAAAACAACTTCGAAGAAAGAAAGCAAAAAGGACGGAAAGAAGAAGGGGAAGAAGAGGTAGGAATGGGAATGTGGACTTATCAGGGTGCAGCGCAGCGGCCCTTTGGTAAATCCTACAAATATTTCTATTCAACCGTCATATTATGCAGGATAACGGTATCGGTGCGTTGCACCTAAGCCTGGTAGGATTTCCTGACGAAGGCATGGTAGAAACTGCCGTAACTTTACCCCAGCGGGGTCGCATTAAACTGAGAAGTTGTCTAAAGTTATCGCCTAAAGTCGAGTGCAAGTGCTTGATACTGTGGGCGAAGCTTCCCTAAGCGAGTTCGGGATAGGCTATTTTGCTTTTCGTAACTAAAGCTACGGCAAGAAAAATAGCTGAAGATCCACAGGATCAATGACTTACGCGTAGATATAGGAAATCTACTGCGAACTAAGGTTTTGCGAGCAGCAAAACGACTATGCGTTCTTTTTCGATAGTTCGATAGAGGGCTATCTCCCTAAAAAAACTATGTGTTTCAAAAGACCTTAGAAAGGAATATCTAAGTGCTGACGGCAATAAGTGAGGCATGGAGAATTAAAACCGAAAAGCTTTATTGACTATAAAATACAAAACCCACTATATTTGACCAAGGACCATTAACCTTAAACAACTTCTAAATAAGGTTCCACCCGTATGTGATAGATCGGGACAAAATTCCCTAAGCCTATCACATTGACCTTGGGCCAAGAAACCAGTGTTCACCATTCCTAAGCAAAACCATCCCAAAACCCACCATATATTAGAACATTCCGCCATAAATCCCGTTAAAACTCAGGCGTAGAGCTAATAGAAAAGGCCTATTTTTATTATAAAAGTGGCCCACTTTCACGTTCATGCTATGATTTACAGTCAATTCATCCTGAAAAAGGCCTATTTAAGCTTGCATTAAACAGTTCTTCTCAAAGCCTCGCTTTAAGCTTGTCTGAGAGAGCAATTGACATAATATTATTATATTACCGCAAACTATTCAGTTTGACCGAAGACGGGAAACTTCGGTCTTCCGTCTTCCGTCTTCGGTCTTAAAGCAGGTACTGCTAAACAGTTACCGCAATTACTATCATTCATAAATCAAGTGTTAGATGTTGAATAAATTAAAGGAAACGCTGAGGGTCAAGCCCACGAAAAACTTCACAGAAGTGGACAAAGCGTTCTTATTCTCTGACGAATACGAAAGTTTAATGGCTGCCCATTTGCCATTTCCGGGTACTTATGACATTCATGAGGCACAGAATCAAACGAAGAATTTTCTTTACCGACACCATGAAGTGAACGACCAACTCGGTATCTTCAGATGGAGAGGACTTCAAAAGCATAAAAAACTTATCTATGATACTGTCAGCGCCTCAAAATCAAACGTAATCGATCTGGGTGGTGCAGCTTCGCCACTTGGACTCAACTCTACCATAGTCGACTTTTTACCAAAGGATATCTGGGGGCGAAAAGTATCCTACAAATACATTCAGGATTTTCCGGAAGCAGTTGACGTGGTGTTTACTTCACATACCTTAGAGCATATTGTCAACCTGGAAGAGGTGGTCAAAGATGTGCATACTAAGCTGGAGCAAAACGGTAAAATCATTGTTCACTTACCCTCATTTTTCTGTGAGCGATGGCGGGTAGGAGTGCACGTCAATAAAAGATATAACGATCACTCTTGGGATTTTGGTCTATCCGGAACCGAGCATCCTTCCACCTTAGAGAACTACCTCGATATTGATACACTGTTGGCCAAATATTTTGACCTGAAAATCGTAGAGTTTTGTGGAGACGACAGTATTTTTATAGTAGGAGAAAAGAAATAATTTAGTGCGTAACCATCTCAAATCGGCTATACTAATTGTAATACCAGCAAGAGGCGACTCTAAAGGTATTCCAAGAAAGAACATTCGCTCCATGAATGGCAAACCTTTAATTAGCTACGCCATTCAAACTGCAAAAAAATCGATTTACCAGGCAGATATCGTTGTGTCCAGTGATGACGCTGAGATAAACAGTATGGCACAGAAATTTAATGCGCAAACCATTAACCGGAATAAAGCGCTGGCGCAAGACGCGACCACACTCGATCCTGTTATTTACGATGCTTTCCAACAGGCGCAAAGCATTAATGACAAGAAGTACGATCTGATTATTACCATGCAGCCCACCTCTCCTTTACTCGAGGTAAATTCGCTGGACAAAGCCATAAAGGAAATGCTGGACAACGCAGAAATTGAGACCATCCTTTCTGCTATTGATGACCGTCATTTATGTTGGACAACGGAAAACGACAAATTCGTTCCCGCATACGAGGCACGCGTCAACCGTCAATATCTTCCGGCTAAGTTTCGGGAAACCGGTAGCTTTCTGATTACCAGATCCACGATCATTTCCGAAAATAATCGAATTGGAAAAAACGTAAGTCTCGCCATCCTTTCTCCTGAAGAAGCGATAGACATTGACACTTATCAGGACTGGAATCTCTGTGAATACCTACTCCGAAAAAAGAAAATCCTTTTTGTATTGACCGGCTATAACGAAGTCGGCCTTGGCCACATCTACCGCGGACTTTTATTGGCAAATGAAATATTAGATCATGAGATTCATTTTTTGGTCGATGCCAAAAGCCAATTGGGATATGATGTGATTGCCGCTAAAAATTATCCGGTTTCTATTCAGAAAGAGGCAAACATCATTGATGATATCAAACAATTGGATCCGGATCTGGTGATCAACGATATACTAGACACTGACGCACAATATATGCAAGCCCTGAAAAAAGCGGACTTCAAAAGCATCACGTTTGAGGACCTGGGAGAAGGCCGTCAATACGCAGATTTAGTGATCAACGCTATGTACACGCCGGCCGATAAAGAAACCAGTAAGAACCATTACTACGGGCATCATTACTTTTGTATAAGAACGGAGTTTTTGTTGACACCAAAAAAGAAATTGACCAAAGAGGTGAAACGGGTACTGTTAAGTTTTGGCGGAGTAGACCCCAACGACTTTACGATGAAGGTCTTGGACGCAATTTATGAATATGGTGCGGCCTCGTCCATCGTCATTGACGTGATAGCAGGAATGGGGTATAAAAATAGTGAGGCGCTGAGTCGCTTCGAAAAAATAAACTTTTACAGAAATGTTTCTAACATGTCAGACTTCATGTTAAAAGCAGATATTGCGTTTACCTCTGGTGGTCGCACTACTTATGAGTTGGGCGCTTTGGGTATTCCCACGATTGTGCTTTGCCAAAATGAACGGGAAACAACACACGTTTTTGCCTGTGCCGAAAACGGTTTCCTAAATCTTGGTTTGGGATACCATGTTTCAAATGAAAAAATATTGGAGACTTTTCAACATTTAGTTACTTCCTTCGAAGCGAGAGAACAGGCACATCGGCTCATGCTGAAGCAAGATATAGAAGGCGGGAAACATCGTGTTGTAAATTTGATAAAAGCCATTATTCAAAATTAAAAATAACTATTGAGTGACGCTACTTATGAAATCGGGTTGGATATTAGATATTAGATGTTTTTTACGTGCGCTTTGCGCCGTAAAGGATGTTGGTTCCCTTCAATCGGTGAGCTCCGCACAATACGGACGGAACGCACCATTAGACGAGAACCAACATCCGTCACGCCAGTTTTGCTGGCCGTGACTAACATCCAACATCCAACAAGATTCGCTAACAAGTACAATTAAAATCAAACAGAATGACAAGCAGTGACTATATAAAAAACTTCAACTTCAACACGAATGAAATTCCACGGCCCTACATCATCGCAGAGGCTGGTGTGAATCATGAAGGCTCCATGGATTTGGCCAAGCGCCTGGTGGATGAAGCGGCAGAAGGTGGCGCACACGCCATCAAGTTTCAGTCGTACAAGGCCAGTACACTTGCGTCAAAAGTAAGCCCCGCATATTGGGATACTACAAAAGAACCGACTCTGAGTCAGTTTGAATTATTTAGCAAACACGATTCGTTTTGGAAAAAGGAATTTGAACAATTAAAAGTCTATAGCGATCAGGCGGGAATTGAATTTTTGTCAACACCCTTTGATGTCGAATCAGCTATCTTTTTAAATGACTTAATGGATACGTACAAAATATCCTCCTCCGATATTACGAACTTGCCCTTCATTGAATTTATGTGTCAGTTTAAAAAACCGATACTACTCTCAACCGGCGCATCGTATATGTGGGAAGTGCAACAAGCGGTGGAAGTGATTGAAAGACATCAGTTGCCACATTGTCTGATGCACTGTGTTCTGAATTATCCAACCCTTGATGAAAACGCAAACCTTGGGATGATCACTGATTTGAAAATGAAATATCCTAATACAGTAATCGGATATTCTGATCATACCTTGCCCCATGAAATGCGGGTTTTGGAAACGGCGCTATTACTTGGTGCAGTCATGCTGGAAAAGCATTTCACGTTTGATAAAACCCTGCCCGGCAATGATCATTATCATGCCATGGATATACATGATTTGAAAATTTTCAATAAAAATCTAGATGCACTTTCTACCATCCTGGGTCATTTCCATAAAGAACCTTTGGCAACGGAAGCGATCTCCCGAAAAAATGCAAGAAGAAGTCTTGTCGCCAACGCAGACATAAAAGAAGGAGCTATCATTACAAAAGAAGACCTGACCTGGAAGCGTCCCGCATTTGGCGTAAGCCCTAAAGATATAGATGAGGTAGTCGGCAAAGTAGCGACACGTTCCATCAGTAAAGATGATACGATTTACTGGGACATGATTGTGTCAAAGGAATTAAATAATCACAAGCAGTTATCCTAATTTTCAATGAATATAGATTCCTGGAGCACCGGTAAGATATATGATTATATTCTGGATATTTATATCGGCAGAAATTATCTGGAGGAGGTTGTTCCTATAACTAGAAATAGGTTTACGGGAAAGAACTTGTTTGTGAAAGTATGGAACGTTCTAGAACGCCCTTTAAAGTTTATCAAGCAAGGACTCAAGTACGAATTTATTTATAAAAAATGGAATCAGTCAGCAAATATAGATGGCAAAGTCTGGTTGTTTTACATCAGTAAAAATAACTACGACAGTCTTTCTTTTTTGCTGGAACATATAGAAGATGCCGTTTTGGTGGGACATGGCATTCCTACTAAAAATAGCAAAACGCCACAGCTTCCATTTTACAGATTTTTATTTTATTCCTATAAATTCCCCGGAGTCGGCAGATACCTGAGTAAAAAGTATGGTCCGAAAATCTGGAATTATTTTGACCTTATTTTTAAGGCGGTAGGGCAGTACGAAGCGGCGTTAAAAATTTTAGGAAAGCACCGACCGAAATGTATCGTACTGGCCAATGATCACAGTGAATTGCCAAGAGCCATTCGACTGGCAGCAGCCAAGCATAATATCCCTTGCGTGTACATTCAACATGCCTCCATTGCCCATTACCATCCGCATCTTGACTTTGACCTGTCTTTATTGGAAGGGGAGGATGCCAAGGATAAATATCTGGCAAAAGGGAATTGTGAAGGAACGATAAAGTTAATCGGTATGCCCAAATTTGATGAATACCTCAAAGGACGTAATTTTTCAAAGCAGGTCAAACGACTGGGAATTTGTACCAACCTTTGGGAAACCACAGAAGAGGTGGAATCGATCATAAAGGATATTAAAGCTGCTTTTCCAGCCCTCATTATTAGCTTTCGGCCACACCCGGCAGATGTACGAAAATTTCAATTGGACGAAAGTGTTATTCGTTCTACTAAAGCAGAAACAGCCTTTAATTTTCTTAGCAAACAGGACTTGATCATTGCAGGTAATACCTCCATGCATCTCGAAGCAGTTTTACTAAATGTAGTAAGCGTACATTTTGAAATATCCCCTATTAAGCAAGATTTTCACGATTATTACGGTTATATAAAAAACGGCTTGGTCCCGGAAGCTAAGAATAAGGAAGAATTGATGAAGATTATTGAAAAAGAATGCCAGTTGAAGGAATCTGTTTTTCAAAATGCCCGTTATTATAATGCATTGGTGGGGACGGATAAGGAAGGGCGAAGTGGGGAAGTGGCGGCTGGGTATATTGGTGAGATGTTGGTAGAGAGAGAAAGACGGAAGACGGAAGACCGAAGACGGAAGTTTTCCCTCTAACGGACATTTCGCCATCCTGGTAGGCCCCACGACTGCGGGAAACTTCCGTCTTCGGACTTCGGACTTCCGTCTTAAAAATTATAAAATAATTTTTTTATGAAAGCAATAGAATACAGCAAAGCACTCTACAAAATTGCCAAATACGACATCATGGAAAAGCTGCGCAGCATGCCGTTGGAGTATGAGCAAACGGTCAAAGATGCAACGGATCAAATTAAAGAAAAAGGCTTTATCGTTTTTGAGAATTATTATACCAATGAGCAGTGCGATAAGATGAGAGAAGAAGTGGACCGACTCCACAACACCTACAAAGAAAAGATTTGGAACGACAATCTAAAAGCCGATAAAAGATTATTTGGTGGTGACCGAAAATCAGATTTGATTAATGCGTTTTATGAAGATGCGTTTATCAATCGAATCAGAAATCTTTATTACAAGACTACCGACGTCGTTGGTTGCACACTAGCTGCGCGAATTGATGCAGTAAAAGAAAACCTGGGCTCCGGTGGTGGCTGGCATCGCGATAGCATTTACGGCGTTCAGCTAAAATCTTTTTTGTACCTGACGGATGTCAGTGAGCGACATGGCCCCTTCGAATATGTGAGTCATACCCACAGTCAGTCCGCTAAATTAGCCGCCATCAAAAAGTGTGGCGTCAAAGCAGATCAGAATCGATTAAACCCAGAGATCATTGAGCATTTGTTGAAAGAAGAAGATTATAATTTAATTACCTTTGCCGCTAAGAAAGGAACCTTGTTTATCGTCGATACTACTGGTATTCACAGAGGAAAACCGATAGAAGAGGCATTCCGATATGCCTTGACCAATTATTGGTATGCGAATAAGATTCCTGCTCATGTGGAGGAAGTCATTATTAAATAAAAGGGTAACTGTTCAGTTAGACGGAAGACGGAAGACGGAAGACGGAAGACCGAAGTTTCCCGCAAACGTAGTGCTGCAATTGTTTAACGTTAGTGGGAAACTTCCGTCTTCGGTCTCCGGTCTTCGGTCTTTTCAGCAAACAGCTGAATAGTTACAAACCACTTCAAGAAAAATATCTAAGTAATGGATAAAATAAAAGACGCAATTTTAGTCGGACTTCCCGGCTCCTTAGGGAAGCGATTGTATTTCTATAAGAATGGAACAAAAGTAATTCATTCTGAAATCCTCGACAATGTTTTTATCGATATGGAAATACGTGAAAAAGATGCACTTTGGACAAAAAGACTAAGCACTAAAAGAGGACATGAAGTTGCCGTTTGTGAATGGTTTGAAGCGCACTTGAAGGTCGATGATGTTTTCTTTGATATCGGCTCCTGCTATGGGGTGTTTTCTGCATTAGTTGCCAGACTTCAGCCATCGGTCCCCGTACACGCATTTGAACCTGATTTTTTACATGCCTATTTTTTAGAAGAAAACGCCAAGCACAATAAAGGTCAGCACGAATGGATGGTCAACAGTGAATACGTTGGCAAACTGGATGATGCCAAAAACACAACAATAGATAGCTACTGCAAAAAACACAATGCCTATCCAACCGTTATGAAAATGGATATTGATGGGGGAGAATACAACGCACTCATCGGTATGAAGGATCTGATTGCCAGAAAGAAAACACACTTCTTAATCGAAGTACATCCCATTATCCTTAGAGCCAATAATATAACGATCCAACAGATTTTAGATTTCTTTGACGACAGCCACGTTATCAAAGTATTGCCAGAAATCAGAGATAAAGTAGAAAGTTGGTCAGACGACCTGAGCCTGATTGGGAAAGACAAGAATCCTTACATTTACGTGGCTCCCAAAGAAATGGCACTCATTTAAAATACGCTCTTAGAAGAAGTATTCCTGTGCCTGATTAAGAACTTATGAAGATAGTTAAAAGCCTTTCCGTTTATACACTCGTCAACTTTATCCAACAAGGTATTGCCTTTCCGCTTGCTATCCTTTTTAGTTATTACATCTTGCCACCAGAAATGGGCCAGCTCTCTCTATTCATGCTCTACATTTCTATGTTAAATATTGTGATGCAGGTCGGAGCAGAAAGCGCTATGACGGTCAACTTTTATAAAATGTCGAGAGAAGACTATAAGGGATATTTTAGTTCAGCTTTTCTCCTGCCTTTACTCTTGTTCTTTTTTTTTGAAATAGTGTTTGTCGCTTTTAGAGAGCCATTGGCAAACTTACTTTCTTTACCTGTAAAATGGATACTCCTCATACCTATTGCTTCCTTTGCGGGTTTCGTTCCAAAACTTACCCTGACCTTATATCGCATAAAGGAAAAATCAGTAAAATACGCTTATTTCAACCTCTCTTTTACCATTATTACCCTGGCTTTGTCTATCGTTTTTGTGGTCTACTTTAACCTGAATTGGGAGGGAAGAGCCTGGGGAATATTTATAGCCAATCTGGTGTTTTTTATTTTGGGTTTGATTGTAATTAACAAGTCAGGTTTCTTTACGACTAAGGTCAAAAAAGCATACAGCAAAGATGCACTGAACTACGGATTGCCATTAATTCCTCATCTGATCGGTACGTTTATCATCGGATACTCTGATCGGATTTTTATTGAAAAAATGATTGATCTCGATGCGCTGGGGATTTACGAGATGGGGTATAAGGTTGGAGCTATAATTATGATACTGGTGGTTTCTTTCAATTCGGCTTATACGCCTTTTTTATATGATTGCCTAAGAGCACCAACTGAACGGGCCAACAAAAAACTAGCGCTGTTAGCTTATGGTCTGTTTATCGGCTTAGGTTTGGCATTGTTTGTTTTGACCCTGCTCAGTCCTTTATTATTCACCTACATAATCAACGACAAATACCTTGACGGAAACCAATATGTTTTTTGGGTAGGAATGGGCGCGCTATTTTATGGAGGATATGCCTTGTTTACAGGCTTTGTTCATTTTAGCAAAAAGACCTATAAATTGGCGATACTTTCCATTATTAATGTCGTATTGAACTTAGTGCTCAATTACTTTTTAATAAAAGAGTATGGTGCCATCGGTGCAGCTTATGCGACGGCCATATCTTACGCCGTAATATTTATAATTTTAATGATCGTTGTCAGAAATGAACACACGATTCCTTACTTTGAGGTCCGCAAAAATTTCAAATTTTTAAAAACATTCTTAAAAGAATATAGAGCAGCCAATTAAACGCTGGATGTCATTTATGAAAATCCTATTCCTCTCACATTACGGTGCAATGCTCGGAGCCAACCGCTCCCTGCTATCCCTCGTGCAAGGTCTAAAAACCAAAGGAGTAGAAGTGCTGGTGTACTGTCCAAAAGATGGTCCATTCACTGCCAAGTTAAAGGAGCTACAAATCCCATTCGAAATAATTCCATACAAAAACTGGGCGAACACATTTTTACTACCCGGCTTCTGGCTATTGCCATTTCGGCATTTCCAAAACCGTCGCCTCATGCCCGCTCTCCTCGAAAAAGTAAAAACATATAACCCCGATATCATCCACACCAATAGTTCTGTACTCGGTGTCGGAGCACAAATAGCAGAAACACTTCAACGTCCACACGTATGGCACATCAGAGAGTTTGGTCGATTGGACTACAACCTTCGCTTTTTTCCAAACCTAAACAACTTGCACAAATGGTTGGCCAAAGCCACCAAAATTATTTCAATTTCTGACGTCATAAAAAGAGAAGTGATTGGAAATAATGACCTGCCCATTGAACTGGTTTTTAACGGCGTAGCACCCGCCGCTCATTTTCAGGAATTCACGCCTGATTATGGACAAACTAAAAGTAAGCAAACCGTAACTTTCCTCCTAATCGGTATGCTACATCCCAACAAAAATCAACGACTGGCTTTGCAGGGATTCAATATAATTGCACAAAAATTTCCACAAGCAAGACTGCTGGTTGTCGGTGCAGGACGCCGCTTATATGAACGTAAACTCAAGCATTTTTGCAAAAGCAATAATATCGAAAGTCAGGTACATTTTGCAGGCTATCTGCCCCAGCCAAAAGACGCTTACCTGCAATCAGATGTGGTACTGATGGTGTCTAAAAATGAAGCCATGGGAAGAGTAACCGCTGAAGCGATGGCCTACGGCAGACCTGTGATCGGTTTTAAAGGTGGTGCCACCCCCGAATTGATTCAACACGGCCATAACGGTTTCCTTTTTGAAAATGGAGCGGCTGGTTTAGCAAAGTACCTGCAACACTTTCTGGAAAAACCAGAAGACTTGAAAACCATGGGCGAAAACAGTTTCGCCACAGCAAAAGAAAAATTTACAATTGATAAGTACGTCGACAAAATGTATGCTATATTTGCTGGACTTATTGATAAATAAACCAACCGTTGACTTTTGACTGTTGACCATTGACTTCCCTCAAACGTGTATTAAAGAGAAGTCAATAGTCAGCAGTCAACGGTTAACAGTTTAAAAAAATAAATTATGGAATATCAAAATCTAGTCATAGAAGAAAACGAAGGTGTACTCCTTTTAACCATCAGCCGCGAAAAAGCGCTCAACGCACTTAATGGACGAACGATAGATGAATTGACACATTTCTTTGGTACGGATGCACCGAGTCGTGAAAGCATTCAAGGCATTATTATAACTGGTGCCGGTGACCGTTCTTTTGTGGCGGGTGCTGACATCAAAGAATTTTTAGCACTTGGACAACAGGGGGGAGGAGCTTTGGCAAAAAAAGGACAGGATTGTTTTTTCCTGATCGAACGATTTTCAAAGCCAGTCATCGCTGCAGTCAATGGCTTCGCACTAGGAGGTGGTTGTGAACTGGCCATGGCATGCCACATGCGCGTAGCGGGAGAATATGCGAAGTTTGGACAACCAGAAGTGAACCTCGGAATTATCCCGGGCTATGGGGGTACCCAACGTTTGGTGCAACTGGTCGGAAAAGGAAAAGCCATAGAGTTGATGACAACCGGCGATATGATAAAAGCAGATGAAGCGCACCGCTTAGGTCTGGTCAATCACGTAGTGCCAGCAGGGGAGGAGGTCAATAAAGCCAAAGAAATAATGGCTAAGATTAGGACAAAAGCGCCCGTCGCAATTTCAAACGTGCTCTACTGCGTCAATAAATATTTTGAACACAAAGGAAACGATGCCTATACCTATGAGTATGAAATGTTTCACAAAACAACGTTGACGGCTGACTTTCAGGAAGGAGCTACAGCCTTTGTTGAAAAACGAGCCCCTAACTTTACAGGTAAATAGAATGGGAATGGGAGTGTGAATTGGAATAAATTTAAATACCAAGGCACATTCCCATTCCCATTCCAATTCCAATTCCAATTCCCATTCCCACTCCCATTCCCATTCAAAATGCTTTTCAATTCGATAGACTTTGCGGTGTTTTTACCAATAGTATTTATACTTTACTGGTCCATCAATGGGAAGAACTTAAAGGCACAGAATTTTCTTTTAGTAGTAGCCAGCTACGTGTTTTATGGTTGGTGGGACTGGAAGTTTTTATCCCTGATTATTTTTAGTACACTTATAGATTACACCGTAGGACTCAAGTTGCTGAACGAGCGAAAGCCCTCCACCCGAAAGTTATTGTTATGGACTAGTATCCTGGTGAATATCGGTTTTTTGGGTTTCTTCAAATACTATAACTTCTTCGTTGATAATTTTGTAGAAGCATTTTCATTCTTTGGGGCGGAAATAAATAGCTGGTCGTTAAACATCATCTTACCGGTTGGAATTAGTTTTTATACCTTTCAGACGTTAAGTTACACCATTGATGTTTATAAAGGAAAGCTGGAGCCAACGAAAGACTTTATCGCTTTCACCGCTTTTGTTTGTTTCTTCCCACAGTTGGTAGCAGGTCCAATCGAACGCGCGACCAACTTACTTCCTCAATTTTATGTACATCGCAGATTTGAATACAGCAAGGCGGCTGACGGCATGCGCCAAATTCTATGGGGTTTATTTAAGAAGGTATTGATCGCAGACAATTGTGCCGATTATGCCAATATTATTTTTAGTAATTCGGGAGAATATTCAGGCAGTACCTTGTTTGTTGGAGCGGTCTTTTTTGCCTTCCAGATTTATTGTGATTTTTCAGGATACTCTGATATGGCTATTGGCACCTCTCGGCTCTTTGGGTTTAACCTAAACCGCAACTTTGCCTTCCCTTACTTCTCCCGCGATATCGCGGAGTTTTGGAGGCGCTGGCATATTTCATTGTCCTCCTGGTTTAGAGATTATGTCTATTTTCCCTTGGGAGGAAGCCGTGGAGGCGATTGGATGAAAGTAAGAAATACCTTTGCCATATTTTTAATCAGCGGATTCTGGCATGGTGCCAACTGGACATTTATTGCCTGGGGAGCATTAAACGCGATTTACTTTTTACCTTTAATGTTATTGAAAAAGAATAGGCGGAATCTTGATGTTGTGGCTAAAGGTAAATACTTTCCCAGCTTGACAGATGGCTTTCATATTATTTTGACATTTTGTTTGACTACTTTAGCCTGGGTCTTTTTTAGAGCTGAAAATATGACGCATGCCTTTTCTTATTTAAGTGGCATATGCTCAAGCTCTATTTTATCGGTTCCTGAATTTCTTCCCTATAAATTGTTTGTCCTGATCGCATTTTTGATAGGAGTTGAATGGCTTCAAAGAGATCGGGAACATGCCCTGGAATGGGATGGTTTAAAAATACCGGTATTCCTAAAATGGATCTTCGTTTTTGTTTTGACGGATTTAATACTTTCAAACTTGTTATCTGATAAATCTCAAACGTTTATTTACTTTGACTTTTAAAAAAGAGATTATGACTAGAGAATTTGTATGGAGCCCAAATGACCTTTTTTACCCTACTTTCGTCACATCCTCGCCATGATAGCTAAGTACACTGTAATCTAAATTCTGCCCGTTTTGAATGCTTCTTTTGAAATTACTTTTCGTTAGAAATTCCTTAAATAGCTAAGGCTATTCGCGAAATTTATAACTCAATCAATTTCAAAAT